>JRYH01001558.1_pt1 | contig 56856 bp, 52 predicted proteins | sample 235351 | NCBI WGS metagenome assembly JRYH01 (sample SAMN03074221, study PRJNA261480) | activated sludge metagenome | biome: Wastewater Treatment Plant; feature: Wastewater; material: Activated sludge; isolation source: activated biomass of a wastewater treatment plant treating wastewater... ... | reverse complement strand
TAAAGGCGCCACCGGATTTTCGGCCTAAAGGCGCCACCAGGGCGGCCGGTTTTCGCGTTTCAGACTTCTTTCAATGGCCTACCCTCGGTTGTTTTGACCGAGGAGGGCCCGATGAACCGGAGGTTTGAGATGCACCAGTACCGACATATCCTTGCCCGCATGCGCCTTTGCGAGTCCGATCGCCAGATCGATGCGGCCGGCCTGATGGGCCGAAGAACGGCGGCCAGGCTGCGCAAGAAGGCGACCGCGGCCGGCTGGCTGGACCCGGACAAGCCGCCGCCGACGGAGGCCGAGCTGTTCGAGGCGTTTTCCCGGCCGCGCGCCGCTGAGGCCCGGGCGCGCTCGACGCTGGCGCCGTATGAGAAACAGATTGCCGGCTGGCTGGAAGACGGCATCCGGGTCAAAAAGATCCACCAGGCCCTGAAAACACGCTACGGCTACACCGGCAGCTACGCCTCGGTTTGGCGCTTCGTCCAGCGTCTGAAGGCCACGCAACCGGTGAAGGCCACCACGGTGCTGACCTTCGACCCCGGCGAGGCCGCCCAGGTCGACTTCGGGCAAGGTCCCGAGATCGTCGATGTCGACACCGGGTAGCCATAAAGGTCGGATATTCCAGGGCCCGGTCCCGAAAGAGGCGCGATTTTGGGGGTTCGGACCAGTCAAGTTAAGGGCCGCACGGCCTTGCTTGCGCAGCGTCAGGAACCACCCAGGGATTGCGCCGCATCATGGGCGAGCCCCAACGGCAATTCGGGATTCAGGCCGAACCAGATGTTCGCCGCCACGGCCAGCCAGAGCAGAATCAGCATCGGCGCGGGCGCTTCCTGGCGCACAGTGCGTCCATCCTCGACCCGGCCGGCGCTGAAATACGCGCCCTCGACGACACGCCAGACATAGATCACCGCAAGCAACGAACCCAGCAACACGGGGACGACCAGCAACGCGCCGAGCGTCCCCTGCTCCAGCGCGGCCAGCACCAGTTGCCACTTGCCGACGAAACCCGCTGTTCCGGGAATGCCGATGAGGCTGAGCCCCGCAGCGACGAAACCCGCCATGGTAAGCGGCATCCGCCGCGCCATGCCGGCCAGATCCGCGATGGCCAATGACGGCATGCGCAGGGCAAGACAGGCCACGGCGATGAACAGTGCACCTTTGGCCAGTGCATGGTTGAACATGTGTACTATGCCTGCCGAGAGTCCGGCCACGGACAGCAGCGCCGCGCCCAGCACGATATAGCCGACCTGCGCGACGGAAGAATATGCGAGCATCTTCTTGAGATTGCGCTCGAACACGGCCAGCACCGACGCAACCAGTATCGCGGCCACCGCAAGCGGCATGAACAGCATGGCGAATACCCGTTCGAACGACTCGAAATTCACATGGAACACCGTGAACTGAAATCTCAACAGCACGTACAGCGCGACCTTGGTCGAACAGGCGCCGATGAACACGGTAACCGCATGCGGCGCGTGCACGTAGGCATTCGGCAGCCAGCCGTGCAGCGGGAATACGGCCGCCTTGATGGCAAGACCGACGGCGATGAATCCGGCTGCTGCCAGCAGCGGCGTATCTGCCGGCGCGGAAGCGACGCGCTCGCTCATGTCGGCAAGGTTGAGCGTGCCGGTCATCATGTAGACAAGACCGATGCCGACTAGGTAGAAGGTCGCGCCGATCGTACCCATGAGCAGATAGCGGAACACGGCAGTGAGCGCCTGGCGCTGCGCGCCGCCAGCTATTAGCACGTAGGTCGCCAGCGACGAAATTTCCATGAACACGAAGATATTGAACGCATCACCCGCGACGACGATGCCCGAGAGACCTGCAAGTGCGAGCAGCCACGCCGCAAGAAACAAAGGCTGCCGTTCGGCGGTAATGTTGGCGTCGAACCCGGGACCGGAAATCAGCAGCGCAACCGACGATGCGCCAGTAACAATCAACAGCAACAATGCGGTGAACGCGTCTACCACAAGCGAGATGCCATAGGGCGCGGCCCATGAACCGAGCGCGTACTCGAATGTCGCATCACCATGTACATCGGTTGCCATGAGCACGGCAATGCCGAACGCGCACAACGATGCCGCGCACGCGGCAAGCCACGCCAGGCGACGCTGCTCGAGCAACAGGAGCAGCGGTGCGGTCAGCAGCGGCACGATGACCTGCAGTATGGGCAGATGCTGCTCGAGTCCGTTCATTCGCTGTCCTTCCTGTCGATTTCGTCTTCCTCGATCGTGTCGTACGCCTCATGGATGCGCACGACAATGGCAAGGCCCAGCGCCAGCGTCGCGATGCCGACCACGATAGCAGTGAGTATCAGCACCTGCGGCAGCGGATTCGAATAAAGCCTTTCGACGCTGCCATCCTGGATGATCGGCGCGGTGCCGTCGGTGACCTTGTTCATGGTGATGTAAAGCAGGAATACGGCCGACTGGAAGATCGCCATGCCGATCAGCTTCTTGATCAGGTTTGTGCGCGCGATGACGGCATAGATGCCCGTTACCAGCAGCAGCGTGAACACCCAGTAGTTGTAGAGACCCAGCCATTCCATGACTCACTGCCTCCTTGCCGCGAAGGCGTGAAAGATGTTCAGCAGTACGCCGGCAACCGTAAGGCCCACGCCGAGCTCAATGAGCAATATACCGAGGTGCTGACCCGCAACGGGATCGGCACTCAATACCGAGTAATCGAGGAAGCTGCCGCCCATCAGCATGCCGGCAACTCCGACACCGGCGTACAACCATGCGCCGGCTACGGTGAGGATGGCGAGCACGTGCGGCGGCAGTACGCGCAACGATGCCGGCTCGCCTTCCAACAATGCATGCAGGATGAAGCCGGCGGCAACCAGCGTACCGGCCTGGAAACCGCCACCTGGCCCGAAGTCGCCATGAAACTGCACATACAGGCCGAACAGCACGATGAACGGCACCAGCAACAAGCCGGCTACGCGCGGCACAAGGTGATGCCGCAAGCCGAGCTTGTCGGCCGAGGGCACGCGCGCCGCCTGCCTTGCGGTAGGCGGTGCAAGCAGGAACATGACGCCGACACCAGCTGTAAGAATGACGAACAGCTCGCCAAGTGTGTCGTAACCGCGAAAGCTCGCGAGAATGGCGGTCACGACGTTCGGCACGTCGATCAGCGTCGGCGTTTCGGCGATGTACCACTGCGAAACGTGCTGGTGCACCGGCGTGGTCGGATCGCCGGGCAACGGATAATCGAAGGTCGGATACAGGATTGCGGTAACCACGCTCGCCACCACGACGATGGTAATGCGGGAACCACGCGGCCGCGGCTTCTCGCGATCGTCCGTCAGTGACAACGCGCCGAGGAACAGCACCGTCGCAACGCCTGCGCCGACTGCCGCTTCGGTGAGCGCAACGTCAGCGGCGTCAAGAACGAAGAATATCGCCGCGATCTGCAGGCTGTAGATGCCGGCCAGCATCACGGCATTGAAAAGATTGCTCGCGCGCACGATACCGATTGCCGTAATCAACAGCAGTGTCAGCAGGAATGTTGCGAGCAACGAAACCATGATTCACTCCTTCTCCGTGCGCGGCTGCAAACCGGAGAGCAGCGCCGCGTTCGCCAGCGCATAACCTGCGGTCGGACTCGTCATCAAAAGAAAGAACAGGATTGCCGCGAGCTTGGCGAGCGCCAGCGTCCAGCCGGCTTGCACCGCCAGCCCGGCGAGCACCAGGACCGTTCCCATGGTGTCTGTCAGGCTCGCACCGTGCATCCGCATGTAAACGTCCGGCAGGCGCAGCGCACCTATCCCGCCGACGAACACGAACAGACCGCCCGCCGCGAGCAGCAGCCAGCCAAGAATGTCCATCCCTGCCGTCATCGTTCCCGCTCCCCGACGTCCTCGTGCCGCAAAGCGTAGTTCTGCACGAAGTGCAGCACGGCGAGCACACCGATGAAATTGATGAGTGCATAGGCCAGCGCCAGGTCAAGAAAATCCGGCCGGCCATACAGGAAAGCAACTACCGACAACAGCAACACCGTTTTGGTACCGAACATGTTCACTGCCAGCACGCGGTCATACACTGTCGGTCCGAGTAATGCACGTATCAGTGCGATCGCCATCGTAACCAGTATTGCAATTGTCGCTACGTAATACATTCTTCACTCCCGCATCATTCGACGCACGCGGCGCAGCATCTCGCCGTCGCGCAGATCGTCGGCCATCTTCTTCGTCAGACAATGCACACGAATGCGTCCGTCGTTGATGTCCAGCGAAACCGTGCCAGGCGTCAACGTGATTGCATTAGCCAGAATCGCCTGGAGCGGCGGCGGAAGATTCGAGGCATTCACCGTCACCACGGACGGCTCGACGCGCAAACCAAGCCGCAATACGACGCGCGCAACGGTGACGTTCGCACGGGTAATCTCCACGATCAGCCACAGCCAGAACCGCACCAGCCGCCAGCCAAGGTTCAGCGTGTAAACGTCTGCGGCGAAAAACCCCATTCGTTTTGCCAGCCATAGCGCCATCGCACACGACGCCGCGCCAAGTGCGAGCAGTAAGGGCGTATAGATTCCCGACCACAGCAGCCAGGCGGCGGCAAACAGGATGAGTGTCAGCACGAAACGCACGTTCATCTCCCTAGACTGCGAAAATGAAATTCATGATCAGACTCCCCGCCAGCAATACTGCAACCAGCAGGGTGGCGGTCGCACTGATGGCGAAACGCTCGAGGCCGCCCTGCATCGTGGACAGGCCGCTGCGCAACGGTGCGCCGGAAGCACGCACTGCGGCAGCGAGCCCATGCGCGAACGCCTGCCATACCGAAACCACGCCCATTGCGACACGCGGTACAGCCTTGCGATACGACCAGTCCGCATCCAGGTTCACCGAATGCAGTTCCGGTGGATAGATGCCGGAAAGCTTAAGCCACGCGAATGCCAGCGCGGAGAAGAACAGCAACTGCAGTTGCGCTAGCACATGCGGATAGGTGTACGGCACGTAGTCAACCGTCCACGGCAACAGTGCGTACAGCGCCTGCGGATTGGAGCCGACAAATATACACAGTGCAGCGGCAACGCCCATCGCGAGCAGCATGTTCAACGGCGCCTCCCGCGTTCGGATACCCGAATCGTGCGAGAAGAAAGCGAAATACGGAATCTTGATGCCGGCATGGTGGAACACGCCTGCCGAGGCGAACAACAGTGCCAGCCACGACCAGATGTAACCATGCTCGACCATTGCGGCCATGATCATCGACTTGGAAACGAAACCGTTGAAGAGCGGAAACGCGGATATCGACGCGGCGCCTACCGCACAGAACATGGTGGTCCACGGCATGGACTTGTACAAGCCGCCAAGATCGCTGCCGTATACATGACCGACACGGAACAGTACGGCGCCCATGCTCATGAACAGCAGCCCCTTGAACAGCACTTCGTTGAACGCGTGCGCGACGGCCCCGTTCATCGCAAGTTCCGTGCCGATACCGATGCCAGCGACCATAAATCCGATCTGGTTGATCATGCTGTAGCCGAGCACGCGCCTGAGATCGTTTTCGATCACGGCATAGAAAATCGGGAACACCGCCATGACGGTGCCGATGGGAATCAACAGTTCGGTTCCGGCGAACCCTCGGGCGAGCGCGTACACAGCCACCTTGGTCGTGAGCATGCTCAAGAATACGGTGCCACTCGGTGTTGCTTCCGGATACGCGTCGGTAATCCAGTTGTGCAGCAACGGGAACCCGCACTTGACGCCGACTGCCGCCAGAATCAGCCAACCCGCCGCCGTATCGGTGCCGAGGTGCTCGAATGCGATGCTGCCTGTTTGTTCGTAATGCAATAGCGCACCTGCAAGCAGCAGCAGGCCCGACGCAAGGTGCACGACCAGGTAACGGAATCCGGCGCGATTGGCGACGTGCGTGCGACGTGCCCAGACCAGGAAAACCGAGCTTAGCGCCAGTCCCTCCCAATAGAAGAAAAGCGTCACAAGGTCACCTGCGAACACCGCGCCAAGCGCGCTCGCCGCATAGATCATTGCGGCGACATGCTGCACGGTGTCGCGCTCGCGCAACGCGAACAGGAAAGCGATGAACGCACCGAGATGGAACAATAACCCGAACAGGAAGCTCAGCCGGTCGACGCGCAGACCGACAAGTTCGAAGTCGTACAGTGACGAAACCCAGGCCGTGCCGGCATCCAGCCCGAGCAGGTTGACCAGCCCGACAACCGGAGTCAGCAGCAGCAGCGTCTTCTGCAGCGCTTGCAGGCGCAGTGCGCCCGCCGCGAGCACCAGCAGCGCACCGCCAAGGAACACGAAAGCCGGCGGCAGCGACATCGGGCTCCAGTCGATGGCAATCGGGAGGGCTTCGGCAAGCATCACTGTTCCCTTTCACCGTAATAGTTGGAACCGCGCATCACTAACCGGCGCAGCAACCGGCCGAGCAGTACCAGCACCACACAAGCGACAAATCCATAAATGGCGTAGGAAGCCAGGAATTCGAGTGCATGAACACGTTCGACCCCATGACCGTCGCCACCAAAAGGATGAATCGCCTCGATGATCACGACCGCAGCCGTGCAGGCGTACAACATGGCCAGCGCCACGCGCGCACCGCGCCGCGTCACCCAGAACGGAGCCCGCGGTTGTTCGTTGTTGCTTGCACTGACATTACGATGATTCATTGTGCAAACTCCTCGAGAAATCCGAGAATCGGCGGTCCGGCGAAGAACAGCAGCGCGCTGATCGCCGCGGTGAGCGCCAGGGCCGACACCGCAACTGGCGGCGTCTCAACACGGGTGGCACAAGTAACGCGGATCTCAGGCGGTGGGAAGAACGCGCGAACCGCCGGCGGCAACAGGTACCCAACAGCCAGCAACGAACCGAGCAGTACCACACCCACGAACAACGGTTCCCCGGCGACGAGTGCGCCCTGCGCGAGATACCATTTGCTCCAGAAGCCGCCCGTGAACGGCAGCCCGATCACGCACAGGCTGGCCACGAACCATGCCGTCATGGTTACCGGCATTGCGCGGCCTATTCCATCCAGTTCGCTCACCTTGTTCTTGTGCAGGGAAACGAGAATAATGCCAGCGCAAAAGAACAGGGTGATCTTTGCAAAAGCGTGCGCCACGATCTGCATTCCACCGGCTATCAATGACAACTCGTTCGCGAGCGACGCGGCGAGCACAATGTAGGCGAGCTGGCTGACGGTCGAGTACGCCAGCCGCCGCTTGAGATTGTCCTCGCGCAATGCGATCACTGCCGCAGTCAGCAAGGTGATGGCAGCAACATGCTGCATGATCCGGCCGGTGCTGAATTCGCGGAAGACATCGATGCCGAATATGTACACTGTGACCTTGAGAATGGTGAATACACCGAGCTTGACGACCGCCACCGCGTGCAGCAGCGCGGACACGGGTGTCGGTGCCACCATTGCCGCCGGCAGCCAGCGATGGAACGGCATCAGCGCTGCCTTGCCGGTGCCGAACAGGAACAACGCGTACAGCGCGGCGAGCGTTGCCGGCCCGACGCCCGCAACCAACCGCCCCTCCTGCATGAAAACTCCGCCCGGGGTGAACTCGAGCGTGCCGGTCAGCACGTACGTCCAGCCGAGGGCGAACAACAGGAACGACAGCGACGTACCGAACAGCACGAGCAGGTAAGTACGTCCACCGGCACGATCCTTGTCACCGCCGCCGTGGGTTACCAGCGGCCAGGTGGCGAGCGTCAGGCTTTCATATAAGAGGTATAGCGTCAGCAGGTTGCCCGCAAACGCAGCACCAACCGTCGCCGCAATCGCCAGTGCGAAGAACGAATAGAATCGCGTCTGATTACGCTCATGATGAGCACGCATGTATCCGACGGCATAGATCACCGTCACGAACCACAGGAACGACGCGACCAGTCCGAAGCCAAGACCGAGCGGTTCCACCACGAACGCAATGCCCGCGCCAGGAAAGAACTCGAACAAACGCAATTCGGGACGCGCGCCGTCAGATACCGCGGCAAAGAGCGATGCCACCGCAACAAACGTCAGCAGGGCCGCTAGCAGCGAAACGGCCTCGCGCAGGTTTGGCCGCTGTCGTGCCGCCGGTATCAGCAGTGCGGCGGCGATCGGCGCCAGCAGCGCCATTGTCATGGCAGGCGTTGCGCTCACTGGCGGCTCCCGTTCCAGCCACGACCTGCCGTTGCATAAACCACTCTATCGTCTGTACAAGACATCGCCTGCCTCCGCAAGTTGGTGTATGCGCCACCGGGTGTGGTGCGTCAGTCGTTGTTGTTGCACGGAAAGGTTTGCGTGAGTGCCTGGTGCACGAGTTCGACGGCATTGCCGCGCGCGTCGCGGTCACGCAAGTAAGCGCCCAGGTATGCTGTGATGCGTTGGATGGCTTCAGCTCCGGAAGTATCGTCCGGCACGCAGTATTCACGTCCCTGCAAAGTGCGAAAGCGTTGCAAGTGCCCTCGGGCGCGTGTGCGCGCCGCACGCTCGGCAAAACTTTCATGCTGCGCTACGCCCTCGGCGGCGGGCGGCCGTTCCGCCGCTTTCAGACCCGCCAGATAGCCCTGTACGAACGCGACACAAACCTCGTCAGCCGGCTCCTGCGGCGACTCGATCAGCGTCTGGCAACGTCGTTCAACAAGTTGGGCGCCGGTCAGCGTTTCTCCCGCGAAGGCCGGCACGATGAAAACGAGGTACGCAAGCAAGCACCCCGTGAATGGGCGGTACATCATGTTTTCCTCCGTCGCCGCGGCCGTCTCGGCACGGCCTCTACTGTGATCTACGCCGGAGGAAGCGTTTTATTCCATGGGGAATGGAAATTTTTCGGATGTGGAGTCGATGACTTCCGCAATGCGGGCGATCTGGTCATCGGTGAGTGAAGCAGCGATGGCGTAACGCGAGCGGTCATGTTGCCAGTACGCCAACGACACTCCCTTGCGGTGCAGGACGTGGACGGGAACTTCGTCTTCTTCGTTGGTATGGAACAGGAAATAGGACATGGTCACACCCGCATCGTTGCGATACGCAACGTGCAATACGGCGCCATTGTCGCTCGGCAGCAATTGCGCGCCGACGGGGACAAAGCCCAGCGAACTCAGATCCGGCAGCCGCGGGCTTTCACCGATGCGCGCAAACAGCCTGTTGACCCGTTCGTTCGACAACGGCAACACCTCCTCCGGCGCGGCGCTGGTCATGAGATGCGCCTGCGCGTATTCATCCGCGTACGCAGGCCCGCTGACCAGTGGTACGACCACGGTGTGGCCGAACCAGCCGGCGGCGAATACGGCGGCGAACGCCGCCACGCGTGGCCATACGGTGCGATTGTGCGGAAGAAGACGTGCCGCGAGTCGCCGCCTCAAGCGGTCGATCTCCGGCGCCGGGTGATCAACGGGTGCAACCTGCGCGGCGGCGTGCAGCGCTTTGTTCTGGCGCAACCAGCCGCGCACTTTCGCCACCGCATCCGGATGAGCGCGCAGGTAGGCTTCGACCCGGTCCATGCCGGCATCATCCAGCGCGCCATCGACGTAGGCGTGCAGATCGTTTTCTATTTCGCTCAGTTCGGTTTCGGACATCGTTCTCTACCCCGCTGCCGCCGAAGCGGCGGATTCACCGTACTCAAGCAGCCGCCGCAATCGTTCGCGTCCTCGCGAAAGGCGCGACATCAACGTGCCTACCGGCACGTCCAACGTCGCGGCAGCCTCTTTATAGGATAGCCCTTCGATCGCGATCAACAGCAACGCGCCGCGCTGCTCTTCGGAAAGGCGCGCGAACAGGTTGAGCGTCTGGCGCACCTCGACGTACCGCTCCTGCTCGGACGACTCGTTCCCGGTCGGCGCGGTCAGCGTTTCAAGAAAAGCCGTCGCGCGCGCACGACGAGCGAACTGGCGGCAATGCGAAACGAACGTGTTATGCAGGATTCCGAACAGCCACGCCCGCAGGTTCTTTTCGGGACGGTAGGTGTCTGCCGCGGCAATCGCCTTGAGCAGTGTCTCCTGCACGAGGTCGTCCGCGTCGGTCGCGTCACGGCACAACACAAAGGCATAGCGCCGCAAATCGACGACGTGATGGTGCAACTCGTCGATCATGCGTGTTCCCGGCCGCCATGCAGGCTGGTCGCCATCGGATCCTCACTACTTCCACAGGTAGCGGCGCCGGCGACGACGCCGGCACGGAATTTCAGGAAGATTCTACTCATTTTGCGCCCGGCATGAGACCGGCTTCAGTCAAAATTGGTCGATCGTACCGCCTGTGCCAGGTACTAGCTGTCCGCGAACAGCCGCTGCGTGCCATGCCAGTAACCTCGGAAGACCGTGTAGAACGTGGCGCGGATCAGCATGCCGCGACCGACGCGCTCAGCCATGAACGCGCCGCTACCGGCGATTTCCTCAAGCCGTGAGATCCGCGTCGGTGGCAAAGATCGCGCCGCTGATCAGCGTTTCGGCAAAATCGTCCTCGAACTGCGCGTAGGGCTTGCGCGGCCGCGGATCCTGGGTATAGAAGTATAATCACACCATTTGCCAAATTCCAGCAGTAGATGGAGCCACGCCAGCCCTGCGTTTGGCCTCGATTGGTACCAGCCAAGGGTCGCCAGGTGCACGGACTTCGTCAAACTCGACCCCATTGCATCCAATCCGGACTCGAAGCTCGGTAATTTTTCTTCCATTGTCCTGTCCCGGCACGAGCGGCACCGGGCCACGCCCTGTTAAAGCGTGGCCGAGAGTCGATTTTCGCAGCTCATATACCAGATATGAGCGTAGCTCGAGGGCGGGATAGCCCAAGTAAATTGAGCAAAATTGCTGCAAGGATAGGGTATATTGCGAATAGCTGATGTCTCGGTTATGGGATATTTCCTGTGGGTTTAGATTTGCGTTGGAGTTTTGGGGAGGCGACAGGCCGGATGGGTGCGTGGCAATCTATGAAAATGGCGCTGCTGCTGGGTCTGATTCTGGGGGCTTGCTCGGCCGGGGCGGCGCCGCGCGAGGTTGATGGCCACCATTGGGTCGATGTTGATCGGATTATCGCTATCGGCGATCTGCACGGTGACTATGACAACTACATCAGGACATTGCGCGCCGCCGGGCTGATCGACCAGCGCGGCCGCTGGTCCGCCGGTGCAACGCATCTGGTCCAGACGGGCGATATCCCGGATCGCGGTCCGGACACGAAAAAGATCATCGCGCACCTGACGAAACTCGCGCGCCAGGCGCGCCGCAAAGGCGGCCGTGTCCACCATTTGATCGGCAATCACGAGGCGATGAACGTCTATGGCGATCTGCGTTATGTCACGGAGGGGGAGTACCTCGCGTACGCTTCGGCGCGCTCGCCGCGTATTCGAGACCGATATTTCGCTTCGCTGCTCAAGGATTTCGAAACGCGCGATCCGGAGCGCTTCGCCGAGCTACCCGCCGATTTTCGCGACCGCTGGTACACCAGCCATCCACTTGGCTGGATTGAACACCGTCAGGCCTGGAACCCGAACTGGAATCCAGATGCTGAAATGTTTGAATGGGTGAACGATTCGCAGGTCGCGATCCAGATCGACGGCATCATCTTCGTTCATGGCGGCATCAGCGGTTTCTATTGCCGCGATACCCTGGAATCGATGACCGATCGCGTTCATCTCGCGCTGCAGCGGAGCGACGTCAACGATCTGGGCATCCTCACTGACGAATTCGGTCCGTTGTGGTATCGCGGCCTGGCCGGTGAGGCACCTGCGGCGCCAGCCGCGACCGTCGAAGCGATTCTGGATGAGCATGGCGCGGCGCAAATTGTCGTTGGTCACACGCCTACCGGTGGGATTATCTGGCCGCGCTATGGCGGGCAAGTGATCCAGATCGATGCCGGCATCAGCGCCGCGTACGGCGGCCACGTCGCTTATTTGGAGGTGACCCGCGAGGGCATGTTCGCCGGTTACCCGCCGGGCAAGGTCGCACTGCCGCCGGCGGGAGCGGACCTTGCCGGTTATCTGGAGAAGGTTCTCGAACTGCTTCCGGACAGTACGGCGGCGCGCGAAAAATTAGAAGAGTTGCACACCGCTGCCGAATCAACGGCTGCTGTGGATCAGCAAAGCGATAGTCCTACCGACGAAGGCGCGTCTAAAACAACGGAGGCGCTGGAAATACCTATTTGCGGCACGCGTTTGTGATTTTGCGAGCGAATTTTGCGGGGTCTTCGAGCACTTCGTAAAACTTGCTCAAGTACTTCAAGGCGCGGGACCGCGTTCGTGGTGTCAGCCGCGGTTCCCGTTCGATGATTTCTTCGATCGCGCGCTGCTGTGCCATGAATTCGAGCCGCGCGCTATCCAATGTGGCATTGTGCATGCAGAAGCCGCGAAACAGGCGTTCGGTCACCCGCGATATCGGCAGGTGTTCGCCGGGCGCCGCGTAAGAGGCGTTGACCAGCCCGGATGAGTCGAAGTCGTAGGGTACGGCGTAAAGCGGCTGGCCCGATTCCGGGCCGATCAGTTTGGCGTTGTGGCAGCAATCTTCTCCCGGCGGGCCGCCCAGTGCCGACCAGTCGACGTTGCCGATCAGGTACTGGAACAGTGCGAACCGGCTGCTTTCCGCGGGGTCCAGCCGAGCCGGATGGATTTCGGGCAGTTCGAATTTCTTCAGCCCGTTGCGTTTGGCGACGTGCTTTTCGTCCTCGATCAGGAAGGCGAAATGCGGTCCGTCGTCACGCTCCGACCGGTTGTCGCGATAGGTCACGGTCAGCGGCCTGATCCGAAAGCTGCGTTCGGTGATGAGGTTGTAGATCTGATAGGCGAGCATTTCCAGAATGTAGTACTGCTCCCAGCGGTTGCCGTTATCGCAGTGGGTAACCATTTTGATCGATTTGTCGCCCTCGAACGGGGTACCTTCGATATCTTGTCGGGCGAAGCGCAACATGATGGGCGGAAAGCGGCAGACTTTCTGGCGCAGCCGGCCGCGCCGCTCGACCGTCAAAGTTAACTGCTCGTGCTCGCCGGATTCGGTAAGGTATTGGATCAGCGCCGGGTAGGGATCCTGGTTTCGTCGGTCGCGCACGATCGCGCGCCAGGGTGCGTTGATGGTGACTTCCAACGGTGCGGCCGTGCGAAAAAGCGGTAACGGCTCGCCAGGGTCGGCGGTGCCGTGACTGCTGGACAGAAAGCAGAGCGCGGTTACGAGAATCCGCTTCGTTCTCTTGCGCCGGCAGCCGACGGTTGTGCCGGGAGCGGCGCTGATGGGGGGTTGAACCGCAAGTAGCGGACGCGCGGTCACTGTTTAGGGCGCCGCTCTGAATCGGATATTTTCTGATGTTGTTTAGACATCGTTTTTTGCTGTTTCTTCAGGGCTTTGTGGCGGGCGGCGAAATCGGTTTCCAGCCCGTCGCCGAAACAGCAGACATATAAAGTGGTGTAGCTGAAGAACACCGTGAGTACGGCGGCCACTTCCAGTGCCTTGACGCCGGCCGCAATGCCGGTGCCGATGGCAACCAGAATGAACAACGCGTCGAACGTATCTTGTAGCGCCCGACGGAACTGTACACCGGCGACGATGCCGGCCAGGCTGAAGGCCAAGGCCAGGCTGTGCTGCACGATCAGCACGATGGCCGCGACCACGCCCGGCAGGATCAGTGTGGTTTCATCCAGCGAGTGGTCGTGAGCAGAGGCGCGGTGAATGCTTTTGTTGACCCAGGAGACGGGCAGCACCAGCAGCCAGACGCCGAGCAGCGTGATCAGCAACTGGCGCGCATACCCGAGTCGGTCGAGGTTTTCGCCGGCCTGGAGGACGTTGCCGATGATCTCGCCGCCGACCGGTGGCGATAGAGCGCGTCCGGTATCGATGCTGATCTCACCGCCGGCCGCGAGGTCGCTGACCCCGCCGATCGGCAGCATGTCGGTAAACGAGGGAAATATCGCGGCGAGCGCCACCAGCAATGACCCCAGCGTCAGATGATAAATCAACATCCGCCGCAGCAGGCGCCACCCGGTGCGCCGGAGGTTCATCTCGCCAGGCCAGCTCGGGGCCGCCGGCGCCGGTTCGGATTTCACGGTCGTCTCGCTCAAGCCTGGTCACCCCAATAGGCTGTTGCCAGGGACGGTCCGGGGAAAAGTGCTGACCGGCATCATACGCCCCGCCCGCCAGCGCAGCAAGTCCAAACGTCCGTTACCTGGGCTTCGCTCGCGGGTTCTGGAACCGGTCCCGCCGTCCGGCTTCGGGTTCAGGCGAAATGTTGGTTGAGGTAGCGATGGATTTCGTTTTCGATCGGGCTTTTGAGGGCGAACAGGAACAAGCCGAGATCGACGTGGATGTGGATGGCATTGGCGCCGACTTCGATGGTGCCGCTGACGCCGGGGCGCTCGAAGTGCAGGTGATCGCCCTGCCAGGCGTAATCGACTTCGAATTCGGCCGCCAGCTCGCCGACCAGGCGGTCGGCGGCGGTACGGGCTTTTTGTTTCCCTAAACGGTGGCTGCGGCTGATCTCGATGCTGGACATTCAGGCGGCGCCGGTGATGAAACTGCGCGCATCATCGGCTGATTTGTTCGCGAGGTCAATATCCGCGGCCGGCGCTTTTCACTCCGGGGGGCGCCCGCGTTATGATGTTCTCCGTTACGCGCGACGGACGGAACGGATCCGGTGACGATGATGCGCATCGCGATACTCGAAGACGAAGAGGACCAGGCCTACCTACTGAGCCGCTGGTTGGAAGGGGTGGCTTGCGAGGTGAAGTGCTTCGCGCTCGGCGCAGAAATCGTCCGGGCATTGAAGTCCGATCACCTCGATATGGTGCTCCTCGACTGGAACGTGCCGGATATGGACGGCATGGCCGTTCTCGACTGGATCCGCCATCAGCTCGGCTGGACGCTGCCGGTTATTTTCATCACCGGCCGCGACGAGGAAGAATCGGTGGTCCGCGCCTTGACCGCCGGCGCCGACGATTATCTGGTCAAGCCTCTATCCAAGGCAGTGTTTCTGGCCCGCGTCAAAACGCTGGCCCGGCGCAGCGGAATCGATGCGCCGGCCGACGATGATCTGAACGCCGGCGGCATCCGTTTTGTGCGCCGCATGCGGTGCTGTGAGGTGGGCGGCCATGAGGTGCCGCTGACTGCCCGGGAGTACGATCTGGCATTGTATTTTTTCGAACATTTGGGCGAGATTCTGCCGCGCGTCACCCTGCTACGCCAGGTCTGGGGCTCGAGCGCCGAACTGAAAACGCGCACCGTCGATACCCATGTCAGCCGCATCCGGCAAAAGCTCGATCTGCACCCTGAAAACGGTTGGCGCCTGCAATCGGTGTATCAGTACGGTTACCGGTTGGAAAACACCCTCCAGATCTGAGGCTGGGTGGCGCCGCTGGATGCGTCACAACTCCTGGCGCGGCGGCAGCAGGACGCTGGCGAGCAACAGGCCGGTGGTCATCGCGACGGCGGTCAAAAGAGCGAAGAACACGCCTTCGACGCCGCTCGCCACGTCGGCATCGAGCAACGCCGCCATGCCGCGCAGGCCGATGCTGCCCGGCACCAGCAGCATTAAGCCGGGGATGTGCAGGATGCTGCTCGGCTGACCGCTGCGGTTGGCGTAGGCGTTGCCGGCCAGGCCGACGAGCAGGGCGCCGCTGAAGGCGCCGAGCGGCCGGCCGAGAATATCGCCGGTGACGAGGGCGCTCGACCAGGCGACGAGGCACGATATCGCCACCCAGACCCATTGCCGGCGGCGAATCCGGAAGAGCAGCAAAAAACCACTGGCGGCGAGCAGGATCAAAGGCGGCAGGATCCACCACGGCACCGCCGGCGGGGAGACTACCGGCGGTGGACCGGCGATCCAGGATGCCAGAGCTTTGCCGAGGGCCAGCCCGAAAACGAGCATCAGCAGCACCAATCCGGCCCCGGCAAGCCGGGCGCCGCCGGAGACCAGGTGTCCGGTCGCCAGTTCGCGCGTCGCGGTCGTGATATCGAGGCCGGGAAGCAGCACGATCAGACCGCCGAGCAGGGCTGGGGCGAAGGCGATATCGCCGGCGAGTACGGCGCCCCATCCAGCGCCCAGGGCGACCAGCATGGCGCTGAGCGGGATGAAAATGCGTTCCGCAGCCCGCCCCGCGGTGCCGATCGCCAGCAACCCGACCACGGCGCTGAGTACGGTGCCGAGCACGATTTCCTTGAGGTGGCCGCCGAGTAGCACGGTCGCCGGAACGGCGACCAGCGGAAAGCCGATAAAGGTCGCCAGTCGGCCGTAACGCGGCGGGCTAAGGTAAATCTCTTGCACCCGGCGCGTCGCCTGTTCCGGTTCCAGCCGGCGGTCGGCGAGTTGTTCCATGATTTCGGTGATCTCGGCGATCTTGCCGAGATCGGCGCCGCCGGGCGCGACACGGGCCAGGTAGGTGTGTTGTTCTCGACCCTCGCCGAGGGCAATGAACAGCGCCGTCGGAGTTGAATAAAATTGCGCACTCAGGCCCAGCCGCGCGGCCATCACACCGAGCGCGCCTTCGACTCGGTGTGCCGGCATACCGAGGGCGAGCAGGGCGCGGCCGAGTTGCAGCAACGGCGCGGCGTAATGATCGCTGCCGGCCGGCAGCGGCGGTTGCGACGGCGGGCTCTGGCCGGGGATCGGATTGCGCAATATGGGCATCGTGGCTCTGGCCCCGCTGGACGGCAGGTTTACGGCCCGGCATCATAACGCCGAACGACGGTGGTCGCGACGGTACGATACCGACATTCAATCTGCACCTTCCCCCGCTGCCGAGGGAAGGTTAAGATGGGGGCATGATCGTCGAAGTCGACTTTCCCCCTCCCCGGCCCTCCCCCGCAAGCGGGGGAGGGTGAATAAAGAAGTCCTCCCTCGCTGGCGGCAATCAGCGTCTCGTCCCCCCCGCTGCCGGGGGAAGGTTAGGATGGGGGCATGAACCCTCCCGCTGGCGGGGGCGGGCGACAAAAGACGAGCCACTTTGATGACGGTCTATAACTTTTCGGCCGGGCCTTCGGCGTTGCCATCGGTGGTGCGCCAACAATTGCGCGAGGCGATTTTGGATGCCCGGGCGGGTCGTCCGGCGGTGTTCGAACTCAGCCACCGCGGCGCGGCGTTTGCCGCGGTGCTGGAACGTGCCGCCGCCGACTTGCGGCAGCTTTTGGAATTGGGCGACGAGTACCACGTCTTGTGGATGGCCGGTGGCGCGACGGCCCAGTTCAGCCTGTTGCCGATGAATCTCGGTGTCGCCGGGAGTTATGCGCTGACCGGGCACTGGGCGAAGAAAGCTTGCGAGATCGCCGCTTTTCACGGCCGGCCCGCGATCGGTTGTGACGGCGGACCGGATTACCGCCGGATACCGCCGCCGGCCGAATGGCATCCCGCGCCGGACACCGGCTACCGCCATATCACCAGCAATGAGACGATCGACGGCGTGCAGTTTCACCACCCGCCACCGGCGGCAGCCGGGCCGCTGGTGGTCGATGCCTCGTCTGACATTCTTTCCCGGCCGCCGGTGATCGGCGATTTCGACCTGCTTTACGCCGGGGCGCAGAAAAATCTCGGCATCGCCGGCGTGACATTGGTCCTGATCCACGAACGATTGCTCGACCGCTGCCGGCGCGATCTGCCGCCAGTGTTCAGTTATCGCGCCCAAGCGGCGGCGAACTCGCTGGTCAATACGCCGCCGGTGCTGGCGATCGTCACCGCGCAGCTCGTTCTGGCTTGGCTCAGCGCGCAGGGCGGCCTGGCAGCGGTCGGTGAGAACAATCGGTGCAAGTCCGAGGCGCTCTATGCGCTGATCGACGCGGATGAGTTTTATCAAAACCGCGTGGCGGTAGCCGACCGCTCATGGATGAACGTGCCGTTTTTCATTCACGATCGCCGGCTCGAACCCGTGTTCCTCGCGGCGGCCGAGGAAGCCGGCCTGGTCGGACTGGCCGGGCACCGGGCGACCGGCGGTTTGCGAGCCAGTTTGTACAACGCGGTCGGCGGGGAGGCGCTCGCTGCTCTGCTAGAATTGATGGCCGAATTCCGCCGCCGTTATGGCTGAGCCCGTCCGACCCGCCCGCGATGACCCGACCCAAAAAGGCTGAACCTGCACCGGCGCTGCTCGACTTGCGTCAACGGATCGATGCACTGGACAGCGAGATCCAGCGTTTGATCAACGAGCGCGCGACATTGGCCCGCGCCGTCGGCGATGCCAAGCACGGCGCCGAGGCGGACGACGCGGCCGTGGCTGAGGAAAGCGCCGCCCGCGGGACGGCCGATTATTACCGCCCGGAACGCGAAGCGCAGGTCTTGCGCGGCGTCGTGGCGCGCAACCAGGGGCCGCTCAGCGACCGCGAGATGGTTCGCCTGTTTCGCGAAATCATGGCCTCCTGCCTGGCGCAACAAGAGCCGCTCAGCGTCGCTTATCTCGGGCCCGAAGGCACTTTTACACAACAAGCGGTCAGCGAACATTTCGGCCACGCCGTGCGTGCTGTGGCGCAGGCCTCGATCGAGGACGTCTTCCAGCAAGTGCAGGCCCGCGAAGCCGATTTCGGTGTCGTACCGATCGAAAACTCGGCACAGGGCATGGTGACGCACACTCTCGATCTGCTGCTCGATTCGCCGCTCAAGATCTGTGCCGAAGTCGAGTTGCGGGTCCACCAGAACCTGTTGACACTGGCGCCCGGCCTGGGCGAAATCGAGCGGGTTTATTCGCATCCGCAAAGTTTCGCCCAGTGCCGGATGTGGCTGCGCCGGCACCTGCCGGGCATCGAAACGATCGCGGTCAGCAGCAATGCCGAGGCCGCCCGGCGCGCCCGCCACGCCCCGGATGCGGCGGCGATCGCCGGCCTGAACGCCGCCGAGGTTTACGGTTTGCCGGTGCTGTTCGGTGAAATCGAGGACCACCCCGACAATTCGACGCGCTTTTTCGTGCTCGGCAGCCGGCTGTTTCCGCCGAGTGGCGACGACAAGACGACGTTGTTGCTCGCCGGACTCGACGGCCCGGGGGCGTTGTACCGGATGCTCGCGCCGCTCGCCGAGCAGGGGGTCAACATGTCGCGCATCGAATCGCGGCCGTCGCGGCGCGGCAAATGGGATTATGTTTTTTTTATCGACGTTGATGGACATGCCGACGAGGAGCCGCTAAAAAACGCGCTCGACCGGTTGCGGGCGGTGACCCGGTTGGTGACCGTGCTCGGCACGTATCCCCGCGCCGTGTTGCCGGGCAGCGGCCAGTGACCGGGCGTTTCGCAGCCCGCTCCCTGGCGGTGCCGGAGATCGTCGCGCTCGACCCCTACCAGCCGGGCAAACCGCTCAGCGAACTCGAACGCGAACTGGGCATCGACGATGCAGTCAAGCTCGCTTCGAACGAAAATCCGCTCGGCCCGAGTCCCAAGGGCTTGGCCGCGGCTCAGGCGGCGCTGGCCGACTGCGGCCGCTACCCGGACGGCGGCGGCTTTCATCTGAAACGGGCGCTGGCCGCCCACCACAACCTCGACCCGGCGTGCATCACGCTCGGTAACGGTTCCAACGACGTGCTCGTCCTGTTGGCGCAAGCCTTTCTAAACCCCGGCCGGGAGGCGGTCTATTCGGCCCATTGTTTCGCCGTCTATCCGCTTGCCGTGCAGGCCGCGGGGGGGATCGCCCGGGTGGCACCGGCGCTGGCCGACGACCACCCGCTGATGCCGCTCGGCCACGATCTCGAAGCGCTGGCCGCGGCCGTCACGCCGGCCACCCGGTTGCTGTTCATCGCCAACCCGAACAACCCGACCGGCACCTGGTTGGCGCCGGCGGCATTGGAATCGTTCATCGCGGCATTGCCCGGGCACGTTGTGGTCGTGATCGACGAGGCTTATTTCGAGTACCACCAGGCGCTGCACGGCGCCGGCGCGGCCAACGCTGCCCGCTGGCTGGGGCGTTACCCGAACCTGGTCGTCACCCGGACGTTTTCCAAGGTGTACGGCCTGGCCGGGTTGCGGATCGGCTATGCGCTGTCCGATCCGGCGCTCGCCGATCTCATCAACCGGATCCGCCAGCCGTTCAACGTCAACAGTGCCGCCTTGGCCGCGGCCGAAGCGGCGCTGGCCGACACAGCGTTTATCGACCGTTCGCTTAAAGTCAATCGCGAGGGCCTGGAGCGGCTGGCCGACGCCTTGCCTAAACGCGGGTACCGGGTCTATCCGACCGCCGGCAACTTCGTGTTGGTCGATACCGGCGGCCTGGCGGAACCGCTGTACCAGGCGCTGCTGCACCGCGGCGTCATCACCCGGCGAGTCGGTAATTACGGTTTGCCCAACCACTTGCGGATCACGGTCGGTAGCGCGGCCGAAATCGACCGGCTGCTCGCGGCGCTCGACGACCCGTTCATGAATCATCCCGGCTGAGGCACGGCGGGCCGATGCACCTTGACCTCGAACCCGGGGCCGGGCCGCTGCGCGGCGAGTTGCGGCCGCCGGGCGACAAGTCGATCTCGCACCGCGCGGTGTTGTTCGCGGCGCTGGCGCAGGGGACGAGCGAAATTCACGGCTTTCTCGACGCCGCCGATACGCGGGCGACACTCGCCGCCTGCCGGGCGTTGGGCGCCGGGGTGGACGAGGTGGCCGGCCGCCTCGTCATCCGGGGCGCGGGCCTGGCCGCCTGGCGCTTACCGGAGGCGGCGCTCGATCTCGGCAATTCGGGCACCGGCGCCCGTTTATTGCTCGGCGCGCTGGCCCCGTCGCCGGTGACGGCGACGATCATCGGTGACGAATCCTTGAGCCGGCGGCCGATGGACCGGGTGATCGAACCACTGGCCCGGATGGGAGCGGATTTCACCGCCCGCGATGGGCGCTTCCTGCCGGTGACCGTCCGCGGCCGGCCGTTGACCGGGTGCCGCCACGATCTGCCGGTCGCCAGCGCCCAGGTCAAATCGGCGCTGCTGCTCGCCGGTTTGCACGCCGCCGGCCTGACCGTGATACGCGAACCGGGACCGAGCCGCGATCACAGCGAGCGTTTACTGGCCGATTTTGGCGCCCGATTGCGCCGCGACGGCTTGCAGGTCGCGGTCGAGGGCGGGCAACGGCTGCGTGCCGCGCCGGTCGCCGTGCCGGCGGACTTGTCGTCGGCAGCCTTCATGATCGTCGCGGCGACGCTGAATCCCGGCTCGGAAATCGTGCTCCGTGAAGTAGGAGTCAACCCGAGCCGCACCGGCATCATTGATCTTTTGCGGCGGATGGGCGGCGATATCACGATCGAACCTCGACCGGGTGGGGCCGAACCGCGCGCCGACCTGGTGGTCCGCGGCGCGCCACTCAAGGCGATCGAGATCGAGCATGACGACGTCGTGCGCTCGATCGACGAGTTGCCGGTGCTGATGGTCGCCGCGGCGCTGGCCGAAGGTACGACCCGGATCCGCGGCGCCGCCGAGTTGCGGGTCAAGGAAAGCGATCGGCTGGCGGTCATGTGCCGCGGCTTAGCGGCGCTCGGCGTCGATCTGACCGAATACCCGGACGGGGTCGATATCGCCGGCCGGCCGGGAGGCGACAGGTTGCGGGGCGGCGTGGTCGACGGCGCCGGCGATCATCGCTGCGCGATGAGCTTCGCGGTGCTCGCCACCCGCCTCGGCGCACCGCTCACGGTGACGGGCGCCGCGCAGATCGCGACTTCCTATCCCGCTTTCGCCGCCGATATCGCCGCCCTCGGCGTCCGGATAGAAGTGCGGCGGGCGCCAGCGTGAACGCCATGCCGGTGGTCACGGTCGACGGCCCGAGCGGCGCCGGCAAGGGGTTGCTGTCGGCGACCCTGGCCCGCCGTACCGGCTGGCACCTGCTCGACAGCGGCGCGCTCTATCGTCTGTTGGGTCTTTGTGCCGCCGCCGAGGACATTCCGCTCGATGACGAAGAGGCCATCGACAAACTGGCCGGGCGGCTGGCCGTCCGTTTCCGGCCCGGCCGCGACGGGATTGAAATCGATCCGGCCGCGCTGCCGGACGGCGGCGGGATGCTGGCCGAACTGCGCTCGGAGCGGGCGGGGCGGTTGGCTTCCGAAGCGGCCGCCCGACCCACGGTCCGCCGGGCCTTGCTGGCCTTACAGCGCGCTTACCGCCGTCCGCCGGGCTTGATCGCCGACGGCCGGGACATGGGCACCGTCGTCTTCCCCGCGGCGGCGGTCAAGTTTTTTCTGACCGCCAGCGCCGCCGAGCGCGCCCGGCGCCGGCACCGGCAGTTGCTCGGGAGAGGCGAAAATGTTAAAATTTCCAATCTTTTGCGGGACATCGAATCACGCGACCGTCGTGATCGCGAGCGACCGCTTTCGCCTCTCATCCCCGCCGCCGGCGCGGTGCAGATCGATTCGACCGGCCAGTCGCCGGAGGCGGTGGCGGCGATAGCGTGGTCGGTGATGCGTGAGCGGGGGCTGGTGTCCGGCTGAGAATCTCCGGCGTCGCGCTGCGGTTTTGCAGGCCGCGGCGGCCGGCCTGTATGCCATCAACGGGTCACCGGCTAAATGCTGTGTGACCATGGGCGCCCCGGCCTGGCCGGGTGCGGTTTTGTACGTCAACCAACCCGGCATTTGTTGCCGGCATTTACCTACAAGAGGCGGAGCCCGTATGCTCCATGTGGACCACTCAATGACTGAATCATTTGCCGAACTGTTCGAACAATCCATCGCCGCGACCAAACTGAAACCCGGCGCCATCATCACCGGCCAGGTGATGGAAATCCGTTCCGATATGGTCATCGTCAACGCCGGCCTGAAGACCGAAGGCGTTGTCCCCATCCAGCAATTCCGTAATTTTGACGGCGAACTCGAAGTCAAGGTCGGCGACGAGGTCGAGTTGTTGCTCGACGCGATCGAAGACGGCTTCGGCGAAACACGGCTGTCGCGCGAGAAAGCCAAGCGCGCCCGCGTCTGGGATAAGCTCGCCGAAGCGATGGAAAAAGATTGGGTCGTCGGCGGCAAAATCAGCGGCAAAGTCAAGGGCGGTTTCACTGTCGATATCGACGGCATCCGGGCCTTCCTCCCCGGTTCCTTGGTCGATGTCCGGCCGGTACGCGATTCGGCCTACCTCGAGGGCAAGGACCTCGAATTCAAGATCATCAAACTCGACAGCAAGCGCAACAACCTCGTCGTTTCGCGCCGTGCCGTTGTCGAATCCGAATTCAGCGCCGAACGCGAAACGCTGCTCGAACGCCTGCAGGAGGGCGCGGTGCTCAAAGGGGTGGTCAAGAACCTCACCGATTACGGCGCGTTCCTCGACCTCGGCGGCATCGACGGCCTGCTGCACATCACCGACATGGCCTGGAAGCGGGTCCGCCACCCCTCGGAGGTGGTCGAAGTCGGGGACGAATTGGAAGTCAGAGTGCTGCGGTTCGACCGCGAGCGGATGCGGGTTTCCCTCGGCCTCAAGCAACTCGGTGAAGATCCGTGGCAGGATCTGGCGCGCCGTTACCCGCCGGGCGCCCGGATTTTCGGCAAAGTGACGAACATCACCGATTACGGCTGTTTTGTCGAAATCGAAGGCGGCGTCGAGGGCCTGGTTCACGTTTCGGAAATGGACTGGACCAACAAGAACGTCAATCCGGCCAAGGTGGTTCATATCGGCGACGAGGTCGAGGTCATGATTCTCGAGGTCGATGAAGACCGCCGGCGCATCTCTTTGGGCATGAAGCAGTGCCAGCCGAACCCGTGGGACGCGTTCGCCGCCAGCCACGCCAAGGGCGACTTGGTGCGCGGCCAGATCAAGTCGATCACCGATTTCGGTATCTTCATCGGTCTCGACGGCGGTATCGACGGTCTCGTTCACCTGTCCGACATCTCCTGGCTGCAAAGCGGCGAGGAGGCGGTGCGCAATTACCGCAAGGGCGAGGAAGTCGAGGCCATGGTGCTGGCGATCGATCCCGAACGCGAGCGCATCTCGCTCGGCATCAAGCAGATCGAGCAGGATCCGTTCGCCGTGTTCATGGCGGCGCACCCGCGCGGTTCGGTGCTGAAAGGCACGGTCAAATCGGTCGACCCCAAAGGGGCGGTGATCGATCTGGGCGAGGGCATCGAAGGGTATATCAAGGCTTCCGAGATCGCCAAAGAAAAAGTCGACGATGCGACCAAGGCGCTGGCCGCCGGTGACCCGGTCGAAGCCAAATTCGTCTCCCTCGACCGCAAGACCCGGGCCCTGAATCTCTCGATCCGGGCGCGCCTCAATGACGAATTGGCCGAAGCGATCGACGATTACCGCGAAGCGGCCGAGGCCGGCGGCGCCAAACTCGGCGATTTGCTTCGTGAACAATTGGAACAAAAAAGCTGAAACGACGATCCGCCCGGCCGGCCGGGCGGGTTGCCGCTCGGCGCCGGGGCTGAGGACAGACGACCGATTCGTCTGATCCATTCGCAGCACCCCTGCAGATCGCGAGATTCTGTCATGGCAAGGGGAGAACTTGAGGCTTTGTGATAAATCGATAACGGGCGCGTGCTTGGCGCCCCCTCGCGCGGAGCGATGACATGGCACAGCCGATGAACAAATCCGATCTGATTCAGCATCTCGCGGTGCGCCTGGGTCATCTCGATCTGGGCGATGTCGAGTTGGCGGTGCGCGTCATGCTTGAAAGCATGGCGCAGGCGCTGGCCGAAGGGGATCGTATCGAAATTCGGGGATTCGGTAGTTTTGCCTTGCATTATCGCCGGCCGCGGATCGGCCGCAATCCGCGAACCGGGGAAGTGGTGGCGCTGCCCGGCAAGCATGTGCCGCATTTCAAGCCCGGCAAAACCGTCCGCCAACTCGTCAACGACGGTCGGTCGTGAACATCATATCTCCGACGGCGGCAGTGCGGCGCGGTACGCTATGAAGTCCTGGAGCAGTCGTCTGCTGGCGCTTGCCGCGGTGGTGGCCGGCGGCGTGGTCGGTTATCTCAACGACGCTGTGGTCACCGTTGATCTCGTCTGGCTCCGTTTCGAATCCCGTCTCGGGGTGGTCTTGCTCGGCGCTTTTGCCTGTGGTCTGCTGGGCGGACTGTTATGGGGCCTGTTGTCGGCGGCCCGCCACCGGTCGTCACCTATCGCCGACGGCACGGCACAGAGCGATAAGCCGCGCACTTCGCCGGCCCGAGATTGATGCGGTATCGAGGCCGGCCATGCCTGACGGCGCGGCGTTACAACCGCTTTTGACGATCGCCCTGGCGGCCCTCGCCGCCGTGCTCGGCTGGCGCTTGTGGGTATTGCGCCGGGCGCAACGCGGCCCCGAATTCGGCAGTCATTATTTCCGCGGTCTCAATTATCTGCTCAACGAACAGCCGGACAAGGCGCTCGAGGTCTTTCTCGAACTGGCTGAAGTCAATCACGATACCATCGAGACCCACCTCGCTCTGGGCAGCCTGTTTCGCCGCCGCGGCGAAGTGGAGCATGCAATCCGCTGCCATGAGAACGTCATGCAGCGTGAGACATTGACCCCGGACGAGCGCTTGCACGCCCTCGGCGAGTTGGCCGAGGACTATCGGCGCTCGGGACTGCTCGATCGGGCCGAGGATTTATATCGTGAGCTTGCGACCCACGAGGCGATGACCCGCGATGCGCTCGAGCGTCTGCTCGAAATCTATGAGCAGGAACGCGATTGGCCGCGCGCCATCGAAACCGCCGAGCGCCTGTTGCACGACTGCGCCGCCGGCGATCAGTTGCCGCTGACGCATTATTACTGTGAATTGGCCGAATTGCGCTTAGCGGAGCGGGACACGGCCGGCGCCGGCCGCCAGATCGAGCGGGCGCTGCACTACGACCCGGATTGTCTGCGGGCCCACCTGCTGCGCATACAACTCCACCTGGCTGAGGGCGAACCGGCGGCGGCGCTCGACCTATTGCGCCAGGCTGCCAGCCGCAATCCGGCCGAAATCGGCATCCTGTTGGATCCGCTGGGCGTGGCCTGTGCCGCCGGAGCGGCGGATCCGGTTGACGAATTGCGCCGTTGGGTGCCCCAGGCGTTGGACCCGACAGTGGCGATCAGGCTGGCCCATTTGCTGGTCGAACGCCGGCAGCGCTCTGCTGCGGCGCAGTTGCTGCTCGAGCAATTGCACAAACAGCCCAGCCTCGATTTGTTCAGCGCGTATTTCAATCTGGCCGATCAGGGCCATTTCAGCGCCCACGGCGATGAGTTGCGGCCGCTGATCGCCGCCGCTGCGCTGGCACTGCTGAACGCCCAACCTCGCTTCCGCTGCACCCAGTGCGGCTATGGCGGGAAGACGCACCACTGGCAATGCCCGAGCTGCAAACACTGGGATACGACGCATCCGGCCGTCGCGGACGGTGAGCTCTGAGCATGCCGGTTTCGCTGGTCTTTGCCCTCATCGCGGCAGCCGTGGCGGCGCTGACGCCGCTGGCGATGACCTATGCCGCGCACCGCGGTTTGTTCGACGTCGCCGGTCCGCGCCGCAGTCATGAAGGCGCGATTCCGCGCGGTGGCGGCGTCGTCGCGACCCTGGCGCTGATCGCCGGTTGGTTCGTGCTGTCACCGGCGATCAGTGCCGTGCCCGCGGCGGCGGCCTTGTTGATCGTTGGGCTTGTCGGCTGGATCGACGACCATCGCCCGTTGTCCGCCGTGCTGCGTCTGGCCATCCAAGCCGCCGCCGTGCTGCTGTTGCTGTTTTCCTGGTGGGGGTACTCGGTGCTGTCCTGGCCGGCAACGCTCCCCGGCGTGTTCGCTGTGATATTGGCCTTGGCGTCGCCGGTATTGGCTGTCGGTCTGATCAATGCGTGGAATTTCATGGACGGCAGCCACGGCCTCGCGGCGGGTGAAGCCCTTTTTGTCGGTGCCGCGTGCCTGTTGCTCTGGCCGCCGGAAACAGCGGTGGCGGCTGCCGGAGGCGTGATGGCGGCCGCGGCGCTGGGCTTTCTTCCCTGGAACTTTCCCCGGCCGCGGGTTTTCATGGGCGATGTCGCGAGCCTGGCTTTCGGCTTACAGGCAGCGTACCTGGTGCTGCTTGCCGGCTGGCCCGGCGGTTTGGCAGTGCTGCTCTTGACCTTGGGCTTCGCGGTCGATACGGGAATGACGCTGTTGCTGCGGTTGGCCCGGCGCGCCGACTGGTCCGCATCCCATCGCGAGCATTTGTATCAGCGTTTGTTGCAACATGGCTTTTCGCATACCGCGGTCTGGTTCTTTTTGATGGCCCTCAACGTTGTTTTACTTTTACCGCTCGCCGTACTCGCGAACGCCCGGCCGCAGTACACCGTTGCGATATTCCTTGGTGCTGCCAGTCTGCTCGCCGCGCTGTGGATGGTGGCCGTGCGTCGTTTACCGATCGTGACCGATGGTTGACGGCGTCGGTAAAACGGCAACGCCGGCGCGCGCCGGCCGGGCGTGGCTGCGCCGGCTCGTCCACCCCCGCTGGGGAGTGGTCGTCCACGACCTGGTGATGATCTGGGGCGGCTGGCTCGCGGCGCGGGCGATCGCCACTCCGGGACGCCAAGGATTCGATTTGCCGCTCTCGGCGCTGTTCCTCAGCGAACTACCCCTGGTGATCGGAGTGCAGGGCGCGGTGTTCTGGATCACCGGTCTTTATCGCGGTCTGTGGCGTTTTGCCAGTCTGCCAGATTTATGGAACCTGGTGCGCGGCGCCCTGGTGGGCACATTGCTGGTGGCCGTTGGATTGTGGCTGTGGTTCCCAGGGTCGGCTCTGCTGCAACCCCGTTTGCTGCTGATCTATCCGCTGGCCCTGGTGCTGTTGCTCGGGGCACCGCGTTTGCTCTATCGCAGTTGGAAGGATTACAGCTCCGGGCGGCGCACCGGCGACGCCTCCCGGCGCACATTACTACTCGGCGCCGGGCACAGCGGCGTGATGCTGGCGCGCGAACTCAAACCGGCGGGCCGTTACCGCGTGGTCGGTTTTCTCGACGACGCTCCGGCCTTGCGTGGCGCCCGGATCCACGGCATCCCGGTGCTCGGTACGGTTGACCAGTTACCGCGGGTTGCCGTCGAAACGGCGGCCGAGGTCGCGATCATTGCGATGCCGTCGCTCGACGAGGCGCAGATGCAGCGTGTCGTCGGCATCTGCGAGGACAGCGGGATCGCATTCCAGACCATGCCCAGCCTGCGCGAGCGGCAGCAGGGGGTGAGGTGGGACGAGTTGAAACCGGTCAGGATCGAAGATTTGCTCGGCCGGACGCCGGTCGAACTCGACTGGCAGGCGATCCGGCGCACCGTGCACGGCAGCAAGGTACTGGTCACCGGCGGCGGCGGGTCGATCGGGGCGGAATTGGCCCGGCAGATCCAGCGCTTGGGGCCGGCGAAACTGATCATCGTCGAGCGCAACGAATACAACCTGTTCAATATCCAGCGCGACATGCGCGGCGGCGCACCGTCCGCGGCGGTGCGTTACGTGCTCGGCGACGCCGGCGACCCGAAGGCCATGCAGGCGCTGCTCGCCGCTGAGCGGCCGGATATCATCTTCCACGCCGCGGCCTACAAGCACCTGCCGTTGTTGCAGGCGCAGATGCGGGCCGCGGTCCGCAACAATCTACTCGCCACCCGAGTGCTGGCCGAGGCCGCGGCCGCCGCTGGTGTCCCGTGTTTCGTCCTGATTTCGACCGACAAAGCGGTCCGCCCGCGCAATGTGATGGGGGCGACCAAACGCGCCGCCGAACTGTACTGTGAAGGGTTGGGCCAGCGCACCGCAACCCGGTTCGTCACCGTTCGCTTCGGCAACGTGCTGAATTCGAGCGGTAGTGTGGTGCCGCTGTTCCAGCAGCAGATCGCCGCCGGCGGCCCGGTGACCGTGACCGACCCGCAGATCGAACGCTATTTCATGACCATACCGGAAGCGGCGCAATTGATCTTACAGGCCACAGTGATCGGCGAAAACAGCGATATCCTGGTGTTGGATATGGGTGAACCGGTGCGTATCCTGACCATCGCCCACCAGCTCATCCGCCTCGCCGGCAAGGAGCCGGAACGCGACATTCCGATCGTTTTTACTGGGCTCAGGGCCGGAGAAAAGCTCAGCGAAGAGCTGTTCCACGAGAACGAGCGCCTCAAGCCCACCGGGCATCCTAAAATTCTCCGCGCCCGCCATGAACCGCTCGACTGGACGGCGTTCACCGCTGCCGTCGAAAGCTTGGCGGCAGCGCTGGACGGCGACGACCCGGCATTGGCCTGTGCATTCGGTGCTTTGATGGGCACCGCGCGGATCGCCTGGCCGCCGGCCGGCGAGGGCGGCGCAGCGCACAACCCGGAGCCGCCGTGAGCGGCGGGCAGGAACGTCTGCCGGTCCGCCCGCCGCCGGCGTCGCCCGCCGGTCGGGTTGTCACGGTCGAATTCGATTCGGCCGTGCTGGCCGGCAATCCGTGGGGCGACCCGACCCGGCGCCTGCTGCATGTCTATCTGCCGCCCGGTTATTCTGCTGCGGCGGAGCGTTATCCGGTGTTTTGGGATCTCGCCGCCTACACCAGCGCCGGCCCGGCACACTCGGCCTGGCGGCAACGCGGTGAGAACCTGCCGCAACGCCTCGATCGTCTGCACGCCGAGGGCGCGATCGGACCTGTGATCTGCGCGATGCCCGATTGCTACACCAGTCTGGGCGGCAACCAGTATGTCGATTCGCCGGCTTTAGGGCGTTATGCCGCGTACCTGGTCGATGAACTGGTGCCGCTGGTCGATACCGAGTTTCGAACCATCAAGGAAGCACGGGGACGGGCCGTGTTCGGCAAGTCGTCGGGCGGCTACGGGGCATTGTCTCTCGTCTGCCGGCGGCCGGGGGTGTGGGGTGCGGTGGCCGCCCATGCCCCGGATTGCGGTTTCGATCGGGTTTATTTCCCCGAATTTCCGATCGCCTGCCGGGTGCTGGCCCCCTATGCCGGCGATCTCATCGGCTTCGTTGCCGAATTCTGGCGGCGGCGCGAAGTCGGAAGCGATGACTGGCGGGCGTTGATGGTGCTGTGCCTGGCGGCCAGTTACGATCCGGATCCAGCGGTGCCGGAACGGTTGCGCCTGCCGTTCACGCTCGATACCTGCGAACTCGATCCCGCCGCCTGGGCGCGGTGGGCGGCCTTCGACCCGCTGCACTTCTGCCGGGAATCCAGCCGCCACCTGGGCCACCTCGCCGGGCTGTGGCTCGATGCCGGCGAGCGCGATGAGTACCACATCCAGTTCGGCCTCCGCCAGTTGCACCAGCAGTTGACCGCGGCTGGCATCGCCCATACTTATGAAACGTTTAGCGGCGGTCATCGCGATCTGGATTGGCGGCTCGATCATTCCCTGCCTTATCTTTACCGGGCGCTGGCCGCCGGCGGGTGCCCGGATCGACGGTCTGGTTGATGCCCCGGTTGAGAGTGGATTTTGCATCGCGTCGCGTAGTCGGTTATAATTCTGGTTTGCCTGTTGCGGGGTGGAGCAGTCTGGCAGCTCGTCGGGCTCATAACCCGAAGGTCGCAGGTTCAAATCCTGCCCCCGCTACCAGCTTTCAAACGACTCGAAGGTTCTCTGGCGTGCCTGGACCTTCGGGTTATGAGCCCGGCGCGCTGGCGCGCGCTCGTCGGGCTCGGAATGTTATTTGGGTGGCCGAAGGTCGCAGGTTCAAATCCTGCCCCTGGTGCCTGGTTCGGAATTTCGGTGCGGTTTCAGTCGCTGCGCCGGAACAGGTTTGAGACAACGCCCGTCAGTTTGGTTGCATGCGTTGCTTCCGTTTCGGGCGGCCCCGTTTTAATATGGGGCGCATGAAACCCCGTGGACCGTCAGGCTGCGGGGTTTTGCTTTATGGGCAGGCGGAAAACGATATTTCGCCGGTGTAGCCAATATAGCAGGCTGTTGAAAAACAGCCTGCTAATCCGGGCCACGGATGGCCCGGCGAAATCAGNNCGCCTTTCGCAAGCGACGTTGAAAAACGCCAGGATGGCGTTTTTCAACAACCTGATAGACCGGTCGTGCCGGATGTTCGTCGCTGCCAGGACACCTGATCATGCTGATGCATCGTTTACGCGATCTGCTGCAGCCCAAAGTGGTGGATCTCGGGTATGAATTTGTTGGTCTTGAGTGGTTGAGTACGCCGCGCTTGCTGCGCGTTTATATCGATCACCCTGAGCACCCGATCGGCCTTGACGATTGCGAGACGGTGAGCCGTGATCTGGCCACGGCCCTCGACTTGGCCGACCCACTGCCCGAGCACTACCGCCTGGAAGTCTCGTCGCCGGGGTTGGACCGGCCGCTGTTCGATGCCGCGCAGTTTGCGCGTTTTCGCGGCGCCGAGGTCAACATCAGTCTGCACCGTCCCATTGACGGGCGGCGGCGGTGGCGCGGCCGGATCGTGCACGTCGATACGGCGAACAGCGGTAGCGCCGCGGTCGTGATCGAGACCGACGACGGCGCGCATTCTTTCGCGCTGGACGATGTGCGGCAAGCGCGTTTGGTACCGGTATACGATCGCTGAGACCCGCGTAAGATGGCGGCGCCCGGCAGCGACTTTTTCTTGGAGTGATGAATGGGTAAAGAGATTTTGAACGTGGTCGATGTGGTGGCCAACGAAAAAGGCGTGCCGCGGGAGGTGATCTTCGGCGCCCTCGAAGCGGCGCTGGCTTCGGCGGCGCGCAAGAAGCTCGGTGAAGAAACCGCGGCGCGGGTTGCGATCGACCGCAAAACGGGCGATTACGATTCTTTCCGTGTCTGGGAGGTGCTGGAAGACGACGCTGAGATCGAGTTTCCTGACCGTCAGGTCACGCTCAGCGCCGCGTTGGCCCGCGATCCCGAAGTAACTGTCGGCGGGACGATCGAGGAACCGATCGAATCGGTGGAGTTCGGCCGCATCGCCGCCCAGGCGGCGAAGCAGGTCATCGTCCAGCGCGTCCGGGAAGCCGAGCGCGAGCAGGTCGTCGAAGCCTATCGCGACCGGGTCGGCGATTTGGTCAGCGGCACCGTCAAACGCGTCGAACGCGGCAACGTCTATCTCGATCTCGGCGCCAATGCCGAGGTTTTCATTCCATCGCGCCAGATGATCCCCGGTGAGTCGGTGCGCAGCGGCGACCGCTTGCGCGCCTATCTGCAGGCAGTCCGTCCCGAACAGCGCGGCCCGCAGTTGTTCGCCAGCCGAACTTGCAAGGAATTTCTAATCGCGCTGTTCAAACTTGAAGTGCCAGAGATCAGCCAGGATCTGATCGAGATCAAGGGTGCGGCGCGCGATCCGGGCAGGCGCGCCAAGATCGCCGTACACGCTCTCGATCAACGTACCGACCCGATTGGCGCCTGCGTCGGCATGCGCGGCTCGCGCGTGCAGGCGGTATCCAATGAACTCGCCGGCGAGCGCATCGACATTATTTTGTGGGACGAAAACCCGGCCCAGTTCGTGATCAATGCGATGGCTCCAGCCGAAGTCAATTCGATCGTTGTCGATGAGGAGCGGCGGGCGATGGATATTGCGGTCGAGGAGGACCGCCTGTCGCAGGCCATCGGCCGCGGTGGCCAGAACGTCAGGCTGGCGGGCGAATTGACCGGCTGGGCGCTGAATGTGTTGACAGTCGCCGACGCCGAGCAAAAAAGCGAAAGCGAATCCAAGCGCCTGATCGATACGTTCAAGGAGCGTCTGGATGTTGACGAGGAAGTCGCCAATATCCTGGTTCAGGAAGGCTTCACCAATGTCGAGGAAGTCGCCTACGTGCCCGAAAGCGAGCTGCAGGGGATCGCCGAATTCGATGAGGAAATCATCACCGAGCTGCGCCGCCGGGCACGCGATGCGCTGCTCACGCAATTGATCGCTCAGGAAGAGGAACTGGAAAGCCGGCAACCGGCCGCCGACCTGCTCGCTCTCGAAGGAATGACCGACAAGCGGGCCTATGAGTTGGCGGCGCTGGGGATCACGAACCGCGACGAGTTGGCCGAATGCGCCGTCGATGAATTGGCTGAATTGCCTGATTTCGACGCCGACGAGATCGGTGGCTTGATCATGAAAGCCCGGGCGCACTGGTTTGACGAGGAGGAAAGCGAACCGGCGGCCGATAGCGAAGGAGGAGCGCACTGATGTCCAAAGTCACGGTCCGGCAGATGGCCGAAGTCCTCGGCATGCCGGTGGAAAAGTTGATCAGCCAGTTCGCCGAGGCCGGTGTGGACATCCTGGAGGCGGACGCGGCGGTTTCCAACGAGGATAAAAGAACGCTGCTCGGTTTTCTGCGTTCCAGCCACGGCAAGGCGGGCAACGAAGAAGCCGTGCCGCAGAAAGTGACGCTGAAGCGCAAGTCCCACACTGAAATCCGCTTGCCGAGCGGCGGCCGTGGACCGGTGAAAACGGTGAACGTCGAGGTTCGCAAACGGCGTACTTATCTGAAACGCGGCGCCGGCGAAGCGGTGAGTGGCGAGGAGAGCGAACGCGAGACCGCGGCCCGCGAGTTGGAACGCGCCCGGGAAGAGCGCGAACAGATGGAGCGCGACGCTCAAGCGTTGCGGGAAAAGGCCCGGCAGGAAGCGGAAGAGCGGGCCCAGCGCGAGGCCGCCGAGCTGGCGGCGCGCGAAGCCGAGGCGCGCGAGCGGCGCGCGCGCGAAGAAGAAGCGCGGCTGCGCTCCGCCGAACAGGCAAAAGCCGCCGAACAAGAACGGGCCGCCAAGGCCCGCGGCGAGCAGGAGGCGAAAGCGCGGCGCCAGAAAAGCGCAGCGGAACCGGCGGCCGGCAAAACCCGCTATGGCCGCGAAGAATTGCACGTCGCGGCGGGTAGCGCCAAGCGCCGCAAGAGCGCCAAGGTTCGCCGGGCGCCGCCCGTCACCGCAGCGGGCGAGCACGGCTTTCAGAAGCCGGCGGCGCCGGTCAAGCGCTCGATCGAGGTACCCGAGAGCATCACGGTCGGCGACCTGGCCAAAGCCCTGGCGATCAAGGCGCCGGAGTTGATCAAGGCCCTGATGGGGTTGGGCACCATGGCGACGATCAACCAGGCGCTCGATCAGGATACCGCGATTCTCGCCGCTCAGGAACTCGGCCACGAGGCGCGCCCGGCCCAGGCCGAGGATGTCGAGCAACGGCTGCTGGCGGCGATCACCGGGCCGGAAGAGGGGGTAGCGGTGAAACCTCGGCCGCCGGTCGTCACCGTGATGGGCCATGTCGATCACGGTAAGACCTCGCTGCTCGATTACCTTCGCCAGTCGCGCGTCGCCGCCGGGGAGTCCGGCGGGATCACCCAGCATATCGGCGCCTATCACGTGCAGACCGCACGCGGCGGGGTCACGTTTCTCGACACGCCGGGCCACGCGGCGTTTACCGCGATGCGGGCGCGCGGCGCGCAGGCGACCGACATCGTCATCCTGGTGGTCGCCGCCGACGATGGGGTCATGCCGCAGACCCGTGAAGCGATCGCCCATGCCCGCGCCGCCGAAGTGCCGTTGATCGTCGCCATCAACAAAATCGACAAGCCGGAAGCCGATCCGGACCGGATCAAAAACGACCTCGCCAAAGAGGACGTGATCCCCGAGGAGTGGGGCGGTAACGAACAATTCGTCGAAGTCTCCGCCAAGACCGGCGCCGGGATCGACCGCCTGCTCGAGGCGATCTCGGTGCAGGCCGAGGTCATGGAGTTGCGAGCCGCCGCCGAGTGCGCGGCGCGCGGTCTGGTGATCGAATCGAGCCTCGATAAAGGTCGCGGGCCGGTGGCCACCGTGCTCGTTCAGCACGGCACGCTGAAAGAGGGCGACCTGGTGCTCGCCGGCCATTATTTCGGCCGTGTACGCGCGATGTTCAACGAATCGGGCAGCCGTATCAAACAAGCGGGGCCGGCGATGCCGGCGCTGATTCTGGGCCTGTCCGGCGTCCCCGCGGCCGGTGATGACATGCAGGTCATCGCCGACGAGAAAATCGCGCGCGAAATCGCCGACTTGCGCGAAGCGCGCCAGCGCGAAGGCCGGCTGGCGACCCAGCAGGGTGCTAAGCTCGATCAATTGTTTGAGCAGATGGGCGGCGAGGAGCAAAAAGCCGTCAACCTCGTGCTCAAGGCCGACGTCCAAGGCAGTGTCGAGGCGTTGCGCGACGCGCTGATCAAATTGTCCACCGATGATGTCAAGGTCGCGGTCATCGCCAGCGGCGTCGGCGCGATCAACGAATCCGACGCCAGCCTGGCGCAAGCTTCGAATGCCATCCTGATCGGCTTCAACGTCCGCGCCGATGCCGTGGCCCGTCGATTGATCCAGGAAAACGACCTGGACGTGCATTATTACAGCATCATCTACAACGTCATCGACGAGGTCAAAAAAGCGATCAGCGGCAAGCTGGGCACCGAGGTCCACGAACAGATCCTCGGCCTGGCGGAAGTCCGCGAGGTTTTCCGTTCATCGCGCTTCGGGGCGGTCGCCGGATGCCTGGTGGTCGAGGGCATTGTCAAGCGGCACAATCCGATCCGGGTGCTGCGCGACAACGTGGTGGTTTTCGAAGGCGAACTCGAGTCGCTGCGCCGCTTCAAGGACGACGTCAACGAAGTGCAGTCCGGAACCGAATGCGGCATCGCGGTCAAACAATACAACGACGTTCGGCCCGGCGATCAGATCGAATGTTTCGAACGGATCGAGGTGGCGCGCACGCTGTAGCCCGAATGGCGCCGCCGCGGCCCGCCGGCCGCCGGCGCGCTTCTCCGGACGGCACGGTCGGCACAGGAGAAAAGCATGCACGACAGATACGGCCGCAACGAACGAGTCGCCGGCCTGTTGCGCCGCGAACTGGCGGTTTTGATCCAGCGCGAATTGAAAGACCCGGAGATCGGCTTCATCGGTGTTTCCGATGTCGAGGTGACCCGCGATCTGGGGCAGGCCAAAGTGTTCGTGACGATGTTCGATCCGGCGCACAGCGCGCGCACGTTGCACGCGCTGAACCGTTCGGCGGGCTGGCTCCGCGGCCGGCTTGGAACCTTGCTGCACCTCAGGCAGATCCCCGAGCTGCACTTCGCCCATGACGACTCGGTAGAACGCGGCGCCCGCATTGATCGGCTGCTCGAACGAAGCCGTATCGACGACGGCGTGGACGGCGGCGGAAACGAGTGAAACAGGCGCGCTCGTGGCGCGAGATCGACGGCATCCTGCTGGTCGATAAGCCGGTCGGCCCAAGCTCGAACCGGGTCTTGCAGATGACCCGGCGGGCGCTCGCGGCGCGCAAGGCCGGCCATACCGGAACGCTCGATCCATTCGCTTCCGGACTTTTGGTCTGTTGTTTCGGCGAGGCGACCAAGATCAGCGGCCAATTGCTCGATGCGCCGAAAGAATATCTCGCCGAGCTGACGCTGGGGCGGGCCACGAGCGGCGCCGATTCGACCGGCGAGACGATCGCCACGGCGCCGGTGCCACCGTTGGACATTGCAGCCATTACCGCTGTGCTGGCCTCCCTGCGCGGCGCCGGCGAACAGACGCCGCCAATGTACTCGGCGCTCAAACACCAGGGCCGGCGGCTTTATCACCTGGCGCGACAAGGGCTCGACGTCGAACGGCCGCCGCGGCCGGTGATGATCTACGAACTGGAATTGCTGGACTGGCAAGCGCCGCGCCTCTGTTTCCGGGTGCAAGCGGCGAAAGGCCTTTACGTCCGCACGCTCGGTGAAACCATCGCTGAGCGCCTGGGCACGGTCGGGCACCTGTCGGCGCTCAGGCGGACGGCGCTCGGTCCGTTCCGGGTCGAAGATGCTTGGCGGCCTCCAGATGACCCGGCGGCGATCGACGTTTCGCGGCTGGAGGCCCGCCTTTTGCCGCCTCCGGCGGCGCTGCCGGACTACCCCCGGGTCTCGCTCAGCGAGGAGCAGGCCCGGCGGCTGATGCAGGGCGCCGCCGTCCGGCTGCCTGAGGCCACCGCGGCGGTGGCCGCCATGGCGCTGGTCTTCGACGACAACGGCGCCTGTTTGGGCCTCGGCGAGGTGGGTGTGGAAGGCCTCTTGCGCCCAAAACGCTTGTTTGCCCACCGCCTGAAGCGGTAAAATAGCATCCGTTCCGCGGGGTTGCAGTCATCTCGCGGCGGGTTCAACCGAAGCGATCGGCGAGGTTTTTGGAAAGTCCCAGATGGGCTTTTTCAAAAACCTCGCGGTCCTGATACCGATTGTTGGAGCGTGAAAGAATGTCTTTGAATACAGTGCAAAAATCGACGATTGTCGGCGAATACCGGCAATCCGAGAATGATACCGGTTCGCCGGAGGTGCAGGTCGCCTTGTTGACCAGCCGCATTCAGCACCTGACCGAACATTTCAAGATCCATCGTAAGGACCACCATTCCCGGCGTGGCTTGCTACAGATGGTTAATCAGCGGCGCAGTCTGTTGCAATACCTCAAGCGCAAAGACACCGGGCGTTACCAGAGTCTGATCGAGCGTTTGGGCCTGCGTCATTAACAGGCTGTTGAAAAACAGCCTGTTAATCCGGGCCACGGATGGCCCGGCGAAATCAGNNGATTTCGGGAGCGCAGCGAAAGTCGCGCCTTTCGCAAGCGACGTTGAAAAACGCCAGGATGGCGTTTTTCAACAACTTGTTAAACTGGGAAGCCAGTTCCCGGCGGACGGCGCCACGAGACCCGCGTGTGATCTCCGCTCAGTCCGTTGCCCTTACCGCGCTCGTCTCCGGCGCTGCTGTGCCCCGAGCCGGCCGGCCGGCCGTCGATCCCCAGCCATTGATTGCCCCCCGCGGGCGCCGCGTTGCGCGCCCGCCCATTATTTTTCTGAGGAAATCTGTTAAGTGAACAAGATCGTTAAATCCTTTCAATACGGCGCCCATACCGTGACGCTGGAAGCCGGTCATATCGCGCGTCAGGCCGATGGCGCGGTACTGGTCAATATGGCCGACACCGTGGTGCTGGTCACCGTCGTCGCTCGCAAGAACGCCGACCCGTCCCGCGATTTTCTGCCGCTGACCGTCAATTACCAGGAAAAATTCTATTCCTCGGGCCGCATTCCAGGCGGGTTTTTCAAGCGTGAAGGCCGGCCGACCGAGAAAGAAACGCTGACGTCCCGCCTGATCGACCGCCCCATCCGCCCGCTGTTTCCCAAAAAGTTCCGCAACGAAACCCAGATCATCGCCACGGTCATGTCCTCCAACCCGGAGATCGACGGCGATATTCCGGCGATGATCGGTGCTTCGGCGGCGTTGGCCCTGGCCGGCGTGCCGTTCAACGGCCCGATCGGCGCGGCCCGGGTCGGCTACATCGACGGAGACTTTGTATTGAACCCCACCGCCAGCCAGCTCAAAACCTCGGCCCTCGACCTGGTGGTCGCCGGCACCGAGAATGCCGTGCTGATGGTCGAATCGGAAGCCCGCCTGCTGTCGGAAAAAACCATGCTGGAAGCGGTCACGTTCGGTCATCGCGCCATGCAGCAGGTGATCGATGCAGTGCGTGAATTGGCTGCTGAAAAGGGGGTCAAACCTTGGGACTGGCAGCCGCCCGCGGTCGATACCACGCTCGCGGCAAAAGTCGAAGCCCAGGTTGCCGGCCGCCTGGGTGTGGCCTACGCGCTGACCGACAAGACCGTGCGCCGAGAAGCCCTCGCGGCGCTGCGCGATGAAGTCGTGGCGGCGCTGACCGCTGACGGCGAGACGGAAACGCCGGCTGTGGCCGAAGCCTTTGCGGCGCTCGAAAAGCGGGTGGTTCGCGATAAAGTGCTGGCCGGCGAGCCGCGCATCGATGGCCGCGGTCGGCAAGACATTCGGCCGATCAGCGTCGAAGTTGGCATTTTGCCGCGTACCCACGGCTCGTCGATGTTCACGCGCGGCGAAACCCAGGCGATCGTCGTCACGACGCTCGGCACGACGCGCGACGCGCAGATCATCGATGCGATCGAAGGCGAATATCGCGACAGCTTCATGCTCCATTACAATTTCCCGCCGTTCTGTGTCGGCGAGACCAGTCATATGCTGGCGCCCAAACGGCGCGAGATCGGCCACGGCCGGCTGGCGCGCCGTGGCGTTACGGCCGTGCTGCCGACGCTTGAACAGTTTCCCTACGTGTTGCGTGTCGTTTCGGAAGTCACCGAATCCAACGGTTCGAGTTCGATGGCGACGGTGTGCGGGGCGTCACTGGCGTTGATGGATGCCGGCGTACCGATCGCCGCCCCGGTTGCCGGTATCGCGATGGGCCTGGTCAAGGAAGGCGAACGTTTCGCCGTTTTGTCTGACATTCTCGGCGACGAGGATCATCTCGGCGACATGGATTTCAAGGTCGCCGGCACCGCTGCGGGAGTCACGGCGCTGCAAATGGACATCAAAATCGAAGGCATCACCGAGGAGATCATGCGCACGGCGCTCGACCAGGCGCGCGAAGGCCGCTTGCACATCCTCGGCGAGATGAACAAGGTGATCGACCGGCCGCGGCCGGAAATGTCCGAATTCGCGCCGCGCCTGATGAAGTTCAAGGTTCACCCCGACAAGATCCGCGACATCATCGGCAAAGGCGGTGTGACGATCCGCGCCTTGACCGAAGCCACGGGTACAACCATCGATATCGAAGACGATGGGACGGTGACCATCGCCTCGGTCAACAAAGAGAACGCCGACGAGGCCCGCCACCGGATCGAGCAAATCACCGCCGACGTCGAACCGGGCGCGGTCTACGAAGGGACGGTGACCAAGATCATGAACTTCGGCGCTTTCGTCACCATCCTGCCGGGTAAGGACGGCCTGGTGCACATCTCGCAGCTTTCCAACGAGCGCGTCGAAAACGTCACTGATGTCGTCAAGGAAGGGGATAAGGTCAAGGTCAAAGTGATCGAGGTGGACAAGCAGGGCCGCATTCGTTTGAGCATGAAGGCGGCGGCGGAAAACGCCGCCGACTAACCCGGCCAGACCGCGGTGCCTGAAAAAACACCGCGCCCGCCGCTGGTTTTGACGGGGCTGTGGTGGCCGGTCCTGGCGGTCGCCGCGGTCCCTATTCTGACCACCTTCAGCCGGGCCGCCGAAGCAGCGACGGCCTTGCTCGTCTTGGCCGCGCCGTGGCTTCTGTGGAACGAGCGGCATACGCTGCGCCATGACCCGGTGTGGCGCTGGCTCGGCGTATTTTTTGCACTCTACTGGGTGCCGATGCTTCTGGCCTTGCCGGATGCGGTCGATCCGGCGAAAAGTACATCGCAGACTTTCGTGGCGCTGCGCTTCCCACTCGCCGCGTTCACTATCGTCGCCCTGACCGCGAATGTCGAACGCCTGCAGCGGCTATACGCGCTGGTTGCGGTGATCGTGGCATTCTGGCTGGTCGCGGGTCTGGTGGATATCCTCGCCGGCCTCGGCAGCACAAGTGCTGCCTCGCCTGGCACGCGGCCACACGGGCCGTTTGGTGACGATATTCTGCGCCTGGGACTTTACAGCGCGCTGTTTTTGCCCTTTTTGCTGCACCCATCCGCCGCGGCGTCCGGCGCGCGGCACCCGTGGTTGTGGACGATCGGGCTATGGCTCGCGGCCCTCGTGATTTTCGCCGCCGGAACGCGGTCTGGCTGGATCGCCGCGGCGCTGGCCTTCGGGATCTGGGCGCACCATCGATGGCGGGCAGGTACCCCGGCACAACGCCGGCACGGCCGCGCGTTGTGGATCGGCGCTGTGCTCTTTGTCGGCCTGGCGGGGTTGATCACTGTCTATCAGCCGGAAGTCCGCTCACGAGTGACGCAAACCGGACTGGCGTTTTCAGGGCGTCTTGCCGACCTCGACGCCGCCTCGTCGTACCGCCTGCCGATCTGGCGGGCGGCTGTCAAGATGGCCGCCGATCACCCGCTCAACGGCGTCGGGCCGCGCGGTTTTCGCGCCGCCTATCCGGCCTACGCTGCGCCCGGCGATCCTTTTCTCGGCCATGGCAGGCTGGGCGCCAGCCACGCCCACCAATTGCAACTGGCGATCATGACCGAAACCGGGGCGCTCGGTCTTGTCGCGTTTATCTTCGGCGTGATGGTCTTCTGGCGGGGTTGGCGCCGGATCCCCGCCGAACACCGCTGTCTGGCGGCGCCGCCGGCTTTGGCGCTGCTGCTCGCCGTATTCCCATTCAACAGCCACCTCGACGCTTATGCGTCGGATCCGGCGCTGTTGTTCTGGTGGCTGCTGGCGGTTTACCTCGCCGCGTGGCGGTTGGCGGTTGCCCCCGGATACCGCTCAGCCGCCGCGCCGCTGATGTCCTGAGCGTTCCGGCGCGGTGGGCGGTTCTTCGAAGCTGTCAGCGAAGAGCAACGACGTAAGCCGGCCAAAAAACAAACGGTGTCCGGAGCAGGTTCCGGCCCACAGATCCGGTGCTCCGTCGCGGTTAAAATCGGCGATGGCGGCATCGAATGTGCCGGCGGTTTTCCACGGTCGGTCGAGATTGGCGAGCGGATCGGTGAAATGACCCGAACCGTTATTGCGCAGCACTGCCAGGCTTCGATCACAGCCGGGGATATCCGTGTCCACATCGCTGACTACGATGTCCAGGAAGCCGTCGTCATCGAGATCGGCGACCGCCAGGTTGCCGCCGAAGCCGGCGGTGTCAGGGCTGTTGCCGACACTGGTGATGGTAAATACGGGTGGACCACCGGCCGAGCTCTGATTCAACAACACGGCATCTTGCCCGTCATCGACGACAAATAGATCGGGGCGCTGATCATTGTTGAAGTCGCCGCTGATGACCATATACGGTTGTGCGGTATAGACCAGGTCCAGCTGGTTGAATTGTCCGTTTCCATCATTGGTGAATACCCGAACCGCACTCGGGCTACTGCCCGGCGGGGCGTTATTGCCTGACGAATTGACCTTGACGATATCGTTCCAGCCGTCACCGTTCAAATCGAGGATCAGGGCGCTCGTGCCGAACACCGACTCGGCCATTCCCGGAGCCAGGCGTACCCCGGTTTCGTCGGCGAAAAAACCACTGCCATCGTTGATCAACAAGCGGTCTTCGAGCGAGTTCTCGTAATCGGCGAAGTAAAGATCGGGGCTGCCGTTGCCGGTCACGTCACCGGCTGCGACGGCGCAGAATTTCGGCGCCGGCACGAAACCGGGCAAGCGACCGGCCTGCGGATCGAACTCCAGTCCGAGCCAGTCCCCCTGCTGCGTTTTGCCGCGGTTGATATACACCCGCGGCGCATCGCCGAATGTCGGTGCGGTGGTGACATCCAGCCAACCGTCACCGTTGAGGTCGGCGAGCACCACATCCCGGTCGTCTGTGGCATCGGCGAACGCCGGCGCCAGTGTCGCCGACGATTCGACCATGATTCCTTGGTTGTTGATAAATAGGGCGTTAGCCCGACCACCGGGCAGCGAGAATGGTCTTTTGCGGACCACGACCAGATCAGGCCAACCGTCGCCGTTGAGGTCACCGACGGCGAGGTCTTTTTCTTCCGTATCGTCAATGCCGAAACCTGTGGTGGCCACGATATTCATGGCGCTGACGTCATCGAAGCGCACCCAGTCGTCATCCTGAGCCGCGGCGGGTATTGCCGTCAGCAGGAAGGCGATAGCCCCTCCGAAAATCCCGTTTGATCTGATCATTCCAAGCAGACGGTTTGTACGATTCATCTTTTCATTCGCCGGTTCTAGCAGGCTGTTTTTCAACAGCCTGCTAGGAGTTATTCTTTGTTTGTTAGCCGCTGGCCGCCATCAGCGATGACGGCCGCCATGGACGCCGATGCCGATACCGCCGTGATGGCCGTGTCCGAAGTGGCCGTGCCCGAAATATCCGTAGCCATAGTACGGCCAGTAATACGGCCGGTAATAGGGATAGCCGTAAGGGTAATAGTCATAGTCGGGGCGCTCGGGCCATAAATAGACCGTGTCGGCAGCGACGATGGGATAGCGGTATTCGTAGCTGCCGATCGGCCGCGGTTCAATATTGTCGATACGGCCGATGACCGTGACCTCACGGCCTTGTTGGTAAATTTCGGGATCCTGGAAACCGTTTTGACAGGCGATGAAGCGCCCCTCGGTTTCGTCGTAATCGACCGGTCTTTGCCGGCGGTCGAGCGATTTGCCGAGGATTTCAAAACAGGTGGTGTCGCTTTCCGGATTGGTTGCGATCAAAACGCCGCCCCAGCGTACGTGGCTGCCGATCGCCTGGTCGTTGGTCGTCGCCGGCGGGAAGCTGGCGTAATCGCCGCGCAACGGTTCGGGGATGGAGGCGCAGCCGCCGATGAAGATCAGCACGGCCGGCAGGAGCGGCCGGGTGAAGCGGTGCAACGAACGGCGCGGGCGGGGCGCGGAGGAATACCAGGTTTGCATGGGGCTCACCTCGATAGCGTGTCAATGGTCGAATCCGGCGGCTCGGGTTACCGCGGAGCCTCAATTATAGGATCGATGGCACAAATAATCGTTCGTTTTTTTGCTCCGCAGGCGGTGTCTTTGCGACGGTTCAGCGGCGGTTCAGCGGCGGGTGGCGCCGCGGCCGGAAGCGCCGCAACAAGGCTTCAAGACGGGCATAATCCGGCGCCGTGCCGCCATAACGGGCGGCGATGTACAACGCGTTGAACGCCGCCAGTTCGGAACCGCCGCGCGACAGTGAGCTTTGTACTCTTGCGCCGTATTCAAGTGGACCCTCGCCCGCCGCGCGGCCCAGCCCAAGACGCACGAGGCGTGAGTGCCAGCGGCGATAAAGCAGGCCAAGTCGTTCTTCCCGGCGGCGGGCGCGCCCCGCCAGGTGATGGACCAGCGCTGCACCGGCGGCCAGTGCCGCGATCAGTACCATTATCAAATTGGTTTGCGGGTCGGCGGCAATCCCCAGTGGTTGAATCATGCCCCGTTGGCGGCTGGCGTCGAAACCGAGAACCCAGTTGTTCCACAAGATGCGCACCTGGTCTAAGCGGTTACGCCAGGAGCGGACCCACGACCAATCGAGCCAGCCGCGGCTGTTCGGCAGGGCCGCCGTGGCGCCGGATTCGACCCGCTCGGGAGCAACCATCGCCGTGGGGTCATAGCGCCTCCAGCCTGCGCCCGGCAGCCAGACCTCGGCCCAGGCGTGGGCATCAGAATTGCGGACCAGCAGGTAACCGCCGGTTTGACTGTACCAGCCCCCTTGATATCCGGTGACGACGCGTGCCGGGATACCGGCGGCGCGCATCATCACCGCGAAGGCCGAAGCATAGTATTCGCAATAGCCACGCCGTAAATCGAACAGGAACTCATCGACGCCGTGGCGGCCGAGCGGCGGCGCGTCGAGGGTGTAAAAAAAAGGTTCACTGGCGAACCACCACAGTGCGTGGTCGATCAGGTCGCGGTCGGCCGGAAAACGCCGCCGCCAATCGGTGATCAACGCCTGGGTTCGCGGGTTCAGATCGGCGGGGAGCTGCAGCGACCACATGCGGGCGCTGGTGGTCAAACCGTCCGGCCGGTCGCGGTAATCGAGGTCGGAGGCGACTTCGTAGCGGGTCAGCGAAGTGATCGCCGTGCGGCTGAGCAATTGGTAATCGTGTGTCAGGCGCGCTTCTTCGGGCCACAGCGCCGGATAATCGAGGGCGAATACCCAATGCCGCTCCTGCGGTTCGAGTTGGATCTCATAGCGCAGATCGGCGTCGGCCGGGCGCGGACGGCGGTCGCTGGCCGCCAGTCCGAGGTGGCCCCGGGTCCAGGTTTCGCCGTCGAAATGCCAGAGCACCGGGCCGCGCCAGTACAAATCGCGGGCGGATGGCGGTGGGCCGGGAAAGATCGCGCGGAATGCCGGCCGGTCGTCCATGAACAACTGCTGGATGCGGCCCGGGGACATCTCTTCCGACAGCCCGGTCCTGCCGTCCAAGGTATATTCCGGAATGCCCCACAGCGGCGTACCGAGTCGGGGGAACAGCAAAAACAGCAATAGGCCGACGGGCAGGGCGAGCGACACCAGGCGCAGCGCCGGCCGCAGCCGCGGTACCTCCCGCACCGGCGGCGTACCGGGTGAAACCCCGAGGGAAAGCGCTTCGTCGCGGGCCAGGCCGGCGAGCGCCGCGCTGCCGGTGAGCAGTACAATAAATAGCCATAAAGTATAAATAAAGTCCTGGTTGAACAAGAAATAGGTCGCGGCCAGGAAAAACCCGGCGCTGACGATGAGCCGCCCATCGCGCACGGTGACCAGTTCGATCAGTTTCAACGACAGCATCGTGGCGAGCAGCGTGGTGGCCGCCCGCCGGCCGAGGAAAGCGCCGTGCGCCTGAAACACCAGCGCGATCGTCGCCAGTGTGACGGCGATTCGCAAAAAGGCCGGCGGTGGGCGATAACCCGGGCCCGAAAAACGCACCCGCCAGGCAAAAGGCAGCAACAGGAGGACGGCCAAGGGCATCGGTTGCAGCGCCAGATGGGGCAGCACCATCGCCAGCAACGCTGCCAGCGACCAGCGCATCGTGCGGGTTGAGATGATTTGGCGGCGCCAGCGGCTCATGTCACTAGAATAATGCCAGTGCCGCCAGGCAGCGGCTGCAGTGGGCATCACCGGTGGCGGCGGGGATGGTCGAACCCGGCAGGATCAGCCGATAACGCAATTGCCGGCGATGGGCTTCCAGCACCCAGGCACAGAGGATTTCGAGCCGTTGTTCATCGTCCGGAGCGGTGGCCTGGTGCCAATCGAGATCGACCGCCCCGCCTTGCGGCGCGGCAAAAAGCTTGCTCAACAGGTTTTGGTGACGAGCGCTCGCTTTCCAGGCGACCGCCGGCAGTGGATCGCCGGCCCGGTATTCCCTCAGCCCCAGCATATCGTCTTCACCGCTGCCCGGACGCAACGTGGGACGAGTGCCCCGCGGGCCGATCGGTAGCGGTGGCGGATGCGGTGCCGGGCGCGGATAGACCATCACGAAACGGCCGCCTTCGATCCAGCTCCAGGCCCTGAACAGGCCGAGTGGGTAACGGCTGGCGAGCTTGACACGGCCCGGATCGTGCAGGCCGCGGGGCAGAGCGGGAAGGGTGATCGACAGGGCGGTTTCCGCCGCCGAACGATTGCCCGCCGGCCGCAGGTCGCAGACCGCACTGGCTTGTGCCAGGTGCGCTTCGATGGCATGGTGGAGGCGGCCGTCGCCGCCGGCCAGCCTGAGATGCACGATGATCGGCTGCCCGGCGTAGACCGGCGGAGCGACGATGTCGCGGACCGCGATGCCGCGCAAATTGAGGTAGGTCAGATGAAGACTGGCATGTCCCGCGGCAACCAGCAGAAAGCCGAGCAAAAGCCCGAGATTGTTGTTGAAGTTCAGGCCGCCGAGGATCATCGCCGCGAGCAGCACGCCGTAGGCCAGGCCGAAACGGGTCGGGAGGATGAAGATCCGGCGATAGAGCAGCGTGAACGGCGGCGTGAGCGGGCCGCGGCGGGCCAGAAAACGGCTCAGCCATTTCTCTCGCCAGCGCGCCCACGCCGCTGGCCAGTGCGGCGGGCCGAACAGAACGAGGGGTTTACCCAACAACGTGGTGCCGGCCATAATCAATCAAGGCACCGGCACTTCCTCGAGTATGGTCGCCAACTGGGAAAGCACACCGCCGTCGCTGTCGCGGAGCGGCGCCAGACGGTGACGAGCGAGGGCCACAAACACCGCTTTGATATCTTCGGGCAGGGTGAAATCGCGGCCGGCGAGGTAGGCATGGGCGCGGCCGGCGGCAAGCAGGGCGAGGCCGGCGCGCGGCGACAAACCGTGTCGGAAAGCGCTGGACGAGCGGGTCGCGGCCAGCAGGTCCTGGACGTAATCGAGCAGTGCATCGGAGACGTGCAGATGGGCGACCTGGTGCTGGAGCGCCAGCACGGCAGCGCTGTCGAACAACGGTGACAGGGTGTCGAGCAAGGGCTGGCGGGCATCGCGGCGCAGCAGGTGCCGTTCCGCTTCGCGGTCGGGCAAGCCGAGGTTGATGGTCAGTAGAAAACGGTCGAGCTGCGACTCCGGCAGCGGGTAAGCGCCGGCCTGGTCGTGCGGGTTTTGGGTTGCGATCACGAAAAAAGGCTTGGGCAGCGGCAGGGTCCGGCCGTCGGTGCTGACTTGCGCTTCCGCCATCGCCTCGAGCAGGGCGCTCTGTGTCTTGGGCGTGGCGCGATTGAGTTCGTCGGCGAGCAGCACCGAAGTGAAGATCGGGCCGGGATGAAAATCGAAAGCACCGCTGGCCGGGCGGTAGATCGAGACGCCGACAACATCGGCCGGCAGCAGATCGCTGGTGAACTGGATCCGCCGAAACCCAAGGCCAAGGGTGTTGGCCAGCGCTTTGGCGAGTGTCGTTTTACCGACGCCGGGTACATCTTCGATCAGCAGGTGGCCACCGGCGAGCAAGGCGGTCAATGCCAGCCGAATTTCAGCGTCTTTGCCGAGGATGACCGAAGCGATTTGCGCGGAGGCTTCGTGCAGGCGATCGCGCAGCTCGCGGCCTTCGTCAGGCGCGGTTCGGCCGGCCAGGGCCATCGCTCAGGACTCCAGCAGCGCGTTGACCCGCGCAGCGCAGATAAAGTCGTTTTCCGACAACCCGCCGATGGCGTGCGTCGTAAAGGTCACGTGGCAGTAATTGAAGCCGGCCGAAAAATCGGGGTGGTGGCCTTCCTGATTAGCGATCCAAGCCATGGCGTTGATGAACGCCATGGTTTTGTAAAACCCCTTGAACGAAAACTCGCGACGGATCGATTGGCCGTCGGCCGCCAGGTCCCAGCCCGGAACCTGGGTCAGCAGTTCGCCGGCCCGTTCCGCGTCGAGCGGTGCGGTGCCGCCTTCGCAGGGCACGCAATGTTTTTCAGCCAGCGTCATCGTTGGCTTCTCCTCAATGATCAAGCCGCCTGTTGTTTCGGCGGGTAGGTCGGGGCCAGCGGGCCGAGCGCCCGCGCGATGCGGACCAGGTGGTTAAGGTCGGCGCGCGCCAGTTCGTACAGGTCGTCGATCCGATGCAGTACATAATAGACGGTTTGATAGATATCGATCCGGTACGGTGTGCGCAGCGCTTCGATCGGATCGAACGGTTTGCGGTACGGTTTGTCGCTTTCCAGGGCATAAACCGTCTCGCCGGGCGAAGAGTTGATGCCGCCGCCGTAAATGCGCAGGCCATCAGGCGTGTGGAGCAGGCCGAATTCGACGGTGAACCAGTAAAGCCGGGCGAGCATCACGCGATCGGCCTTGTCGGCGGCGACCCCGGCGCGGCCGTAAGCGGCGGTAAAATCGGCGAACGCCGGGTGGGTCAGCATCGCGCAATGGCCGAAAATCTCGTGAAAAATATCCGGCTCCTGCAAGTATTCCATTTCCTCGCGACTGCGGATAAATGACGCGGCGGGAAAGCGGCGGTCGGCGAGCAGTGCGAAAAATTGGTCGAAGTCGATCAATGCCGGCACCGGCTCGACCTGCCAGCCGGTGCGAGCGTGGAGCACCGCCGAGACCTCGGCCGGCTGGGGTATCCGGTCTTGAGGGAGCGCCAGGATTTCGAGCCCGTCGATGAACTCCCGGCAGGCGCGGTTGTGGATGACCTGCATCTGGCGTGTGATCAGCTCGTGCCAGATGGCGTTTTCCTCGCCGGTATAGGCGATGTTGCCGTCCGCATCGGGGATTTTAGCGACGTATTTGCTACCTTTGCCCATCGTACACTCCGGGTGCTGTGCGCCGGCGGCTTTTGATCGAAACCGGCTTTGCAGTATACCATTGACCGTCGCCGGTGCCGGACGATTGCACCGTCCGATCGCGCCGCCGGTGACCGCTGGGCGCCCGGCGGATGGCGAGGGGCATCAACCCGCCCGCTCTTCACTATAATACTCAGTGAGAGTCGAACACACCTTCCGGCAGTGGGCAGGCACGCCTGCAAGAGGGTGGGCGAAAGGCAGCATAGCATTGAACCGAGGGGTTAGATGATGTATATAAGAGTTGATAGGCAGGCATGGCATGGGCTGTGCTTCACGCTGTTCTGTTTCCTGGCATGGCCGGTTGCCGCGCAGCAGCCGGCGGCATCGGGACCGGTCACCAATCCCACCGCCGTGTGGTCGGCGTGGGGCGGCGCTGCCGAGTTCAAACTGAAACCGCTGATCCTTGCGGACATGGGGTTGGCGATTTCGGTGCCTGAACGGTTCAAAGGCGGCGAGGCGCGGATCGTATTACCAGCTCTGAACCTGGGTAGCCTCGAATTTCACGCGCCGCAAGGCCAGTTCGACGATTTCCTGAACGGCACTCTGGGCTTCGAGGCACCGTTGACGTTGGTTCGTAATCAACGCCAGGTCAGCATGACGAGATTGTTCGTCGAGCCGCATCGCGGCGAGCGTTTCCCCAGCCTGCAATTGCGCGACGACAACGGTCGCATCCTGTTTATCGCCAAGAATATCCATGTTTTTACCCGTCCCGCCGAACAACGGCTGGTGATGGAGAGAATGGACGTGACGATCAGCGAAGAACTGGCGGCGCTGCTCGGCGAACCCGCCTTCGCCGGCATCATGATCGGCGAGCTGGCGCTCGGCGCCAACCTCAATATCCCGGCCGGCGCCGAGACCGAAGTGCGCGGGGGAACCTGCGCCGAACGTCCCAAGTGGCCGACCCAGGGATTCATTGCTGATGTCGGCTTGACCACCATGGACGACATTCAGGACGTCGGTACGGTGGTGGTCGGCCCCGATACGTTCGAACTCGTAGCACCGAGCAGCAGCTTGCAGAACCTGCAGGGACTGGATGGAGCCGACGTGGCTTGGTATAGAAAGTTCAACGGCACTTTCCCGCCTTATAACAACGACCAACACCCGTATCTGATCTGGAATCTGTACCGCGTGGCCAACGGTCGTCTGGAACAGATCGGTGCCTCCGGCGTCAAGCATGCCTTCCTGACCATCAATGTCGGCTGTACCATCAACTGCGGCGACGGTGGCATTCCCGGTGCCAGCGGTCATATCCTATGGCCCGGTTGCGAAGATACCTACGGCGTGGGCAACAACGACAGCCCTAGCGACATCGGCCCGCGCGCTGAGATCAATCCGCGCACCGGCGTATTCGTCAGCACCGGTTCGTTTTTCGATCAGAATGGCGACGGGGTGCAGGACAACGGTTCCAACGGCCTGGGCGAGAACCGGTTGCGTGTATTGCGCGATGATTTGCTCACTCCCGGCGCTCAGTATTTCTTCGAGTCGTGGTATGTGATTCGCGACGATTCCAATATTTTCAACAGTATGGGTATCCGTCCGGTTACGCCCACTAATACCAGTGGTGATCTCTGGGCTTATCCGTTCGGTACTTTTGTCGTCGGGCCGGCCATCGACCAATGGGTGCCACCGGCCACCGATCCCGGCACCGGCAACCAGAATGTCACGTTCCAGAACGCGGACGTCGGCCATTTGAAACTGGCGGTGCAGAGCCAGGACCTGGGTGGTGGAGTCTGGCGATATACCTACATGTTGATGAATTTTGATGTCGAACGCGGCATCTCCAGCTTGATAATTCCGGTGACCGGCGGCGTGCTGAGCAACGTCTCTATACACGACGCGGATCACGACCCGGGCAACGATTGGACCTTCTCCAGCAACGGCGGTCAGGGGCTGCTGTTCAGCGCTCCGGCGGGCAACGAGATCAAGTGGGGCACCGGTTACGCCTTCTCGTTCGACATCGAAGACGCACCCCCCGTGCAGCGGAAGGTGGGCGTCAACTTCGGCCCCGGTGTGGGACCACCGAATGCCGCGCCGACGATCGTTTCCCCCGCCGATCCCGATCTTCTGCTGCGCGATGGCTTCGAGGATTGACAGGTATGGCGCCCCCGCCGGGGAGAAATAAAAAAAGCCGGCCTCGCGGCCGGCTTTTCAATGATGCGGCGATAACGCCGCGAGGTGACGTGGGCTTTGTTCAGCCCAGCTTGTTGTAAGCGAAACCCAGAACCGCGCCGAAAATGATGTGCAGCATCAAGGTGGCGACCGGCACCATCATACCGCTCTGCATTTTCATGCCGAACATCCCGCCGTCCATCATCGGCATCAGCATGAGCATCATGATCAGCCAGCCGATGACGCCGAGCACGATACCGCGGTTGATGTTGTTACCGCCCGGCAGTTTGCCGCCGATGATCGCAAAGGCCAGACCGTAAATGATCGCTCCGATCATGAAATGGCCCACCCAGCCCATCATCGCGCCACCGCCCATCTTGCCGGCGAGCATGGCGATGACATCGACATCGGGCATCAGGCCCATCATGTTTTTAAGATACATCAAAATTGACAGCACGATCGTCGCGATCAGGCCGGCGATAACGCCTCGAACATATTGATTCATGGTTTTCTCCCCGTTACAGCGTTTGAAGGTTATTGATACCCGGGATCAATACAGCGCCGGAGGTACGGCAGCCTGATTATACTCCGCCGCCCGGCTATTGCCAGCGGCGGCCACCGGCCGTTCCCGACCCGGGTGTCCGCTGCGGGCGTCACCGCCCTTGCTTCTGCGGTCGTCCGCCCTCAAGTTATCCACAAGATCGCGGCTGGGCGGTCGATTCCTGGAGACAACGATGCGGCTGGATAAACTGACCCACACATTTCAGCAGGCGCTGGCCGAAGCCCAGAGCCTGGCGCTGGCGCGCGACCATGCGGTCCTTGAAGTCGAGCACCTGTTACGGGCGATGCTCGATCAGCCGGGAGGCGCGGTGCGCGACATCCTGGAGAAGACCGGGGTCGCCCCGAGCCGCTTACAAAGCGTGCTGGATGAGCGTCTCGATGCCCTGCCCAAGGTCAGCGGTGTGCCTGGAAATATCAATATTTCCAATGACTTATCAAGAGTTCTTAATCTATGCGATAAGATTGCGCACCGGCGCGGCGATGACTATATCGCCAGCGAATTGCTGCTCCTGGCCTTGCACGACGCCGGCGGTTTCTGGGCCGATACTCTGAATCGCCTGGGTTTGAGCCGGGAAGCGCTCGACCGTGCGATCACCGCGGCGCGTGGCGGCGAGCAGGTCCGCGACCCGGCGGCCGAGGACCAGCGCCAGGCCCTTGCTAAATACACCGTCGATCTGACCGAACGCGCCGAACAAGGCAAGCTCGACCCGGTGATCGGCCGCGACGAGGAGATCCGCCGTGTCGTCCAGGTCTTGCAGCGGCGGACCAAAAACAATCCGGTGCTGATCGGCGAGCCGGGAGTCGGCAAAACGGCGATCGCCGAGGGCCTGGCGCTGCGCATCGTCAATGGTGAAGTACCGGAGGGGCTGCGCGACAAGCGGGTGCTGGCGCTCGATATGGGAGCACTGATCGCCGGCGCCAAATTCCGCGGCGAATTCGAGGAACGCTTGAAAGCCGTTCTCAACGAGTTGAAAAAACAAGAAGGCCGTGTGGTACTGTTCATCGACGAATTGCATACGATGGTCGGTGCCGGCAAGGCCGAAGGGGCGATGGACGCCGGCAATATGCTCAAGCCCGCCCTGGCGCGCGGCGATTTGCACTGTATCGGCGCGACGACGCTCGACGAATACCGCAAATACATCGAAAAGGACGCGGCGCTCGAACGGCGTTTCCAGAAAGTGTTTATCGGCGAACCGGGCGTCGAAGATACGATCGCCATTCTGCGCGGCTTGCAGGAACGCTACGAAGTCCACCACGGCGTCGAAATCACCGACCCGGCGCTGGTCGCCGCGGCGCTGCTCTCGCAGCGCTACATCACCGACCGCCAGTTGCCCGACAAAGCGATCGACTTGATGGACGAGGCGGCGTCGCGCATCCGGATGGAAATCGACTCCAAGCCGGAGGCGCTCGATCGCCTCGAACGGCGGCTCATCCAGCTCAAGATGCAGCGCGAAGCGGTGAAAAAGGAAAAAGACGAAGCGTCGCGCCAGCGACTCGGTGAACTGGAGGCCGAAATCGCGCGCCTGGATGCCGAGTATCGCGAGCTGGAGGCGGTCTGGAACCGTGAGAAAACGGCGGTCCAGGGGGCGACGCATCTTAAGGAGGAACTCGAGCGCTCCCGCCTCGAGTTGGAAACCGCGCGCCGGGCGCAGAACCTGGGGCGGATGTCGGAGTTGGCTTACGGCCGGATTCCGGAACTCGAAAAAAAGATCAAGGAAGCCGAAAGTGCCGAACACGGGCAATTCAAGCTGCTGCGCAACAAAGTGACGGAAGAGGAGATTGCCGAGGTCGTGTCGCGCTGGACCGGAATTCCGGTGAGCAAGATGCTCGAAGGCGAGCGGGAAAAACTGCTGCGCATGGAGCAGGCGCTGCATCGCCGGGTGATCGGCCAGGACGAAGCGGTGCGGGCCGTGGCCAACGCCATCCGCCGGGCCCGCGCCGGGCTCGCCGATCCGAAACGGCCGAACGGCTCCTTCCTGTTTCTCGGCCCGACCGGGGTCGGTAAGACCGAGTTGTGTAAATCGCTTGCCGAATTTCTGTTCGACACCGAAGAAGCGATGGTCCGGATCGATATGTCGGAATTCATGGAGAAGCACTCCGTCGCCCGCCTGATCGGCGCGCCGCCCGGCTACGTCGGTTACGAAGAAGGCGGCTATCTGACCGAGGCGGTGCGCCGCCGGCCGTATGCCGTGATCCTGCTCGACGAGGTGGAAAAAGCCCATCCCGACGTGTTCAACATCCTGCTGCAAGTGCTCGACGACGGGCGTCTGACCGACGGCCAGGGGCGCACCGTCGATTTTCGCAACGCGGTGATCGTGATGACCTCCAACCTCGGTTCCGATCGCATCCAGGAGTTGGCGGGCGAAGGCTACGAGGCGATGAAACGCGCCGTTCTAGACATCGTCCAGCACCATTTCCGCCCCGAGTTCCTGAACCGGGTGGACGACCTGGTCGTTTTCCATCCGCTGGGTGAAGTCGAACTCAAGGCGATCGCCAAGCTGCAGATCGACAGTCTCAAACGGCGTCTGGCCGAGCGTCACCTGATTTTGGAAATGTCGCCGGCGACGCTCGATCTGATCGCTGAGGCCGGTTTCGATCCGCTCTACGGCGCCCGGCCGCTGAAGCGGGCGATTCAGCAGCACCTCGAAAACCCGCTGGCCTCGCGCCTGCTGGAAGGGGACTTTCAGTCCGGCGATACGATCCACGTCGATGCCCGGGACGGCACACTGGTTTTCAGCCGCAGCGAACTGCGATCGGACGCGGCGTAAGCCGCGGCGGGAGGCATCGTGCAATACAAGGATTATTACAAGATCCTCGGCGTCGAGCGCGGCGCCGATGCCGAGACGATCAAAAAGGCATACCGCAAGCTGGCCCGGAAATTTCACCCCGATGTCAGCAAGGAAAAAGACGCCGAGGAACGCTTCAAGGAGGTTAACGAGGCGTATGAGGTGCTACACGATTCAGAAAAGCGTCAGGCGTACGATGCGCTTGGCAGCCAATGGCATGCCGGTCAGTCGTTCCGCCCACCCCCCGATTGGCACACCCGGTTTTATACTGGAGACGGCGGCGGCTTTGCCGGCGGCGGCTTCAGCGATTTCTTTTCGAGCCTGTTCGGTGGGCTGGGCGGTTTCGACGATCTGATGGGCGGCGCGCGCCGCGGCCGGCGCATGAAAAGTCCGGACCGCCATTACCGCTTGGCGATCGAACTGGCCGACTCCTACAGTGGTGCGACGCGGCGCATTACGCTGCCGGCCGAGGCCGGCGGTCGCAGCCTCGAAGTGAAAATTCCGCGCGGCATCCGTCCTGGTCAGGTGATCCGGCTCGCCGGCCAGGCACCGGGGCCGCAAGGGCTCGAACCGGGCGACGTGTTGATCGAAATTGCGTTTTCCGAAGATACACGCTTCCAGGTCGATGGCCGCGACGTGACCGCCCGGTTGCCGGTCGCCCCGTGGGAGGCGGCGCTCGGCGGGGAGGCGGAACTGCGTCTGCCCGGCGGCGATATCAAGCTGAAAATCCCCGCCGGGGCGCGCAGCGGGCAGAAACTGCGCCTGCGCGGCCGCGGCCTGCCGGGCGATCCGGCGGGCGACCTGTATGCTGAAATCGAGATCGTGCTGCCGCCGGCCGACCGCGACGCGGTGCGGGATGCCTACCGCGAATTAGCCAAAGTCAGCGGCTTCAAACCACGGGGTTAACCCAATTGTCCGTCTGATCATCGCCGGCGACAGGTCGGCGAGCGTCTGGCAGCCGAGTTGGCCGAGAACGCGATCGATTTCGCCGTTCAGGATGCCCAGGGCGTGTGCCGCGCCCGCTTCGCCGCCGGCGGCGAGCCCGTACAGCACGGCGCGCCCGATCATCACCGCGTCGGCGCCGAGCAGCAGCGCCTTGAGCACATCGCCGCCGCGCCGAAAACCGCTGTCGGCAAGTAACGTGAAATCGGGACCGACCGCGGAGCGGGCCGCAGCGAGCATTTCCAGCGGCGCGACGCAATGGTCGAGTTGCCGGCCGCCGTGGTTGGAGAGGATCGCCCCGTCACAGCCGGCATCGCGGGCACGACAGACATCTTCCGGGTCGAGCAGGCCCTTGATCAGCAATGCGCCCGGCCACGCAGCGCGCAGCCATTCGACGTCGCGCCAGTCGAGATCCTGGGCGAACAGACGTGGCGTGTAGGCCACGCCGCCTTTTGTCGTGCGGTATTCCGCAGGCAGGTAACGCCAGATGTTGGTGAATTTGGGAAAGCCCCCCGGCCACATCACGCGATACAACCACCGCGGGTGGAGCAGCGCGTCGAGACGGTTGCGCAGGTTCAAAAGGCCCGGGCGGCGGAAATTGCGCTGGTCCCATTCGCGGCTGCCGAAGACCTGGGCATCGACGGTCAGCACCAGCGCTTCGTAACCGGCCGCCGCAGCACGGGACACCAGATCGCGGGCGATCGAGCGGTCTTTGAAGACATAGAGCTGCATCCACAGCCGGCCGCCGGCCTGCGCCGCAACGTCGTCGAGGTCGGCGTTCGAGACGGTGCTCAGCGTGAACGGGATACCGGCCTTGGCTGCGGCGCGGGCCAGCGCCAGATCGCCGTTCGGGTATTGCAAACCGTTAAGGCCGGTGGGTGCGATGACCAGCGGCGAGGCGCTCGGCCGGCCGAAAATGTCACTCGTGATGCGGCGCCCGGCCGTATCGACCAGGGCTCGCGGAACGAAACGATACTCACCGAACACCGTTCGGTTGCGGGCCAGTGTGATTTCATCCTCGGCGCCGCCTTCCAGATATTCGAAAGCAAAATTCGGCACGCGGCGGCGGGCCGTGCGGCGCAATTCTTCGATGGTCAGGGCGCGGCGGAAATCGCGGCCGCGATACGGCCGGCGCCAGTGGCTCATGCGCTGCGCCGCGCGGCTGCCGGCTGCGATGCCATGACGGGATGCGCAGCGAGCGCCGCCTCGGTATAGCGCCGCCCGAGGTCGATCAACGATGCCGCCCGGTGGAATTCGTATACCAGGCAGGTGTTTTTCGGCAGTGTGATGATCAGGTCGGGCCGGAAGATCACGAGTTGCTGGCGGGCGATGGTCTCCTGCATCGTATCGAACGAGCGGCTCAACACGGCGAGCAGGCCGGGCGTCGTTTCGACCGGCGAGCGATCCTTGGAGAAACTGTCGAGATATTCTTTGAGCTTGGCGGTAAAGGCGTTGCCGTGGTGTGCTTCGGCCGCCGGCGGCGGGGCGAGCGGTGGCGGCTCGCTGTCCGGGCCGTTGACATCGACGACGACGGTGTAGTCGCTCAGCGTGCGCAGCGTCGGGGCCACCGGCACCGGATTCAACAGACCGCCGTCGACCAGTGTCCGGCCGCGGTAACGGTGCGGCGTGAAAACCCCGGGGATCGCGATCGAGGCGCGGATGGCATCGAACAGCGGGCCGTCGCTGAGCCACACTTCGCGACCCTGGTCGAGATCGACGGCAACGGCGGTGAAGGCGAGCGGTAGGTGTTCGATGGCGATCTCGCCGATCAGGTTTTTCAAAGTCGCGATGATCTTGCGGCCGCGGATCAGCCCGCCGCCGGTGAACGTCCAGTCCAGCAGACTGAATACGTCGGTGGCGGAGAGCCCGGTGACCCATTCGCGATAGGCCGGCAGTTTGCCGGCGGCGTGGACGCCGCCGACCAGCGCTCCCATCGAGCTGCCGGCGATTGCGTTGATCCGGAAGCCGCGCCGCTCCAGGGTTTCGATGACGCCGATATGCGCCAGGCCGCGGGCCCCGCCGGAGCCCAGGACGAGCGAGAGGGTCGGTGTTGCCTGTTGACGGGCGGGTAACGAGTTCATCGTTTGTTAGTATAGACCCAATAGTTGCATAAATTTTGCTCGATTTCAAATTCACCGGGAAAACATATAATTATGTTGCTATTAGCAGGAAAATCGAA
>JRYH01000703.1_pt1 | contig 57386 bp, 50 predicted proteins | sample 235351 | NCBI WGS metagenome assembly JRYH01 (sample SAMN03074221, study PRJNA261480) | activated sludge metagenome | biome: Wastewater Treatment Plant; feature: Wastewater; material: Activated sludge; isolation source: activated biomass of a wastewater treatment plant treating wastewater... ... | reverse complement strand
CGCTATTCAGAGGTTCCCTAAGGACGCATCACATTGCCAAGTACCAGCCATCGGGCAGCGATCGTGCGGCTCCCATATATATGATCGAGACCCGGTGCCAAAATCGATGGTGAGATATGTTGAGCCGCCCCCTGGTGCTAGCTGCTTTCATCTGCGCGGGCTTCGGGTTGCTCTCGATGGTGCTTGGTCCTGACAACAATTGGGACCTTCGCTTCTATCATCTATACGCGCCCTGGGCCTACCTCCAAGACCGGTACACCTATGATATAGGACCGGCCCAGTTGCAGGGCTATTTTAATCCAACGCTTGATTTTCTGTTCTACGGTCTCGTCTCGTCCCCCCTCAATGACTATCCCCGCGTCATTGCTTTCATTATGGGCGCTGTCCACGGGATCAATGCGGCATTGATCTTCGAGATTGCACGCCATGTCATTCGCATTCCGCATGACGCGGCACGCACGGCGTTGCAGATCATGGCCTTTCTGTTCGGAGTGACCGGAGCTGGCTTTATTTCACTGTTGGGCCTGACAACAGGCGATCTGCTCAATTCGATCTTTATTTTGTCCGCGCTGCTGGCAATTTTGAAGACGTCCCAAGTGGAAGCCGGCACACGAGTCACGGCAGGCTTCGCCCTTTCTGGCCTGCTCGCGGGCATCGGACTCGGGCTGAAGTATACGGCCGCCATATTCATGCCCGGCCTTGCGCTCGTCGCCGTGGCTTCAGCGATACGCCAGCGCACCATGTCTGGCGCCATCGCATTCGCAGCGTTGCTGCTGGCCGGGCTTCTGATTACAGCGGGACATCACATGCTGGTTTTGTGGAACCTCTTTGAAAATCCGTTTTTTCCGTCGCTCAACAATATTTTCAAATCGCCCGCCTACGAATTCGTGTCGTTGCGCGATCCCCAGTTCCTGCCCGACTCGACACTGCAGGCCATAACTTATCCGTTCTATTGGACGGTCAGAAACGTGCATGTGGTTTCGGAGCTGCCATTTCGCGATTGGCGCGGCGCGATGGCCTATGTCGCCATTGTCGTTTGGTGTGTCATGCTGCTCGTGCGTTATGGCAGACGGAGAGAGTTCGCTTCTGGATCACGGTCCGATACCTGCAATCTCGGCTCGATTATAATCTTTGTGGTCGTTTCCTATTTCGCCTGGGTGTCGGGCTTCGGCATCTACAGGTATGCGGTGGTGCTTGAAATGCTCACAGGCGTGATGGTCTTCGGCGTGCTTGTATCTGTGATAAGTTGGAACACGCTCCGGGCGATCGGCGGCTTGACACTGCTCCTTCTTGCTGTCGGCACGACCCAGTATGTCGATTGGGGGCGGGGCGCCCATGCATCTCGCGGCATCAGACCCGCACCCTACACCGGAAAGTACATCGACATTCGCGTCCCCCCAATTCCGAAACATAGCATTGTTCTGCTCGCCACCGGACAACCGGCGTCGTACTTCATACCCTACGCCGAGCCGACGGCACGTTTCCTCGGCATTGAAAACAACTTCCTCAAACTGTCGCAGGATAACGCGTTGGTCGCAGAGATCGGGCGTCTCATGCGCACGCCCGGCTCGCCAAAGTTCATCGTCCGTGTCGGCAAATCGGATTCAGACAGGCTCGACGATGTCTTGAGGCACTTCGATCTGCAACTGGCCCCCACGCCGTGTCAGCCGATCATTTCAAACCTGGAGGAGCACCCGCTGAGCTTGTGTCCTACGGAACCGCTGTAAAGCATGCTTAGCTGAAGTGTGCAGAGATTCAGTGAATCCGCAACGCCCCAACGCGAACTACCGATCGTGAGAGAGATGCTCTGCATTCAGGTAGATCAACCTGCGCACCTCGATCTGCATGTGTGCGATGGCATCGAGGATGAAACCCGCCGTCATCAGCAACAAAGAACACACGCCCAGACCAATTGATGCGATGAGCGTGGGAAAGCGAGGGACAAGCCCCGTTCGCATGTATTCTGTGAACACAGGAACGAAAAGGGCCAGCGCGGCAAGCAGGAAGACGCCCGAGGTCACGGTGAAGAACAACATTGGGCGATGCAGGCGGAGTAGGTTGACGATCATCCACAGGATGCGGAATCCGTCGCGATAAGTGCTCAGCTTGCTCCGACTACCCGGCGCTCGCGCGGAATAGGTGCATGCGACCTCTCGCATTGGCATGCGGAGAAGCGCGGCGTGAACCGTCATTTCTGTTTCGATCTCAAACCCGCCGGACTGGATGGGGAAAGACTTCACGTAGCGTCGTGACAATACACGATAGCCTGAAAAGCAATCGTCGAACCTGCTTCCAAAAAGTGCACGCAGGAGTCGGTTGAAGAGCAGGTTGCCCCATTTGTGACCTGGTGGGAACGCGTCAGCGCTTGTCCCGCGGCGTGCTGCTACGACCATGTCGAGTCGTTCCGAAAGAAGTAACTCGACCAGTCGCGGCGTTGCGAACGCGTCGTAGGTGCCGTCACCGTCCGCCAGCACATATATGTCGGCGTCGATGGCGGAAAATGCTCGGCGCACGGCATTTCCCTTGCCGCGCAATGTTTCAACGAGAACCTCGGCGCCGGCCGCGCGGGCCACATCAGCGGTCGCGTCAGTCGATCCATTGTCGATCACGAAGGTTGCGGCATCAGGGAGCGCAGCCTTGAATTGGCTGACGGTGTTGCCCACCGTGGACGCTTCATTGAGGCACGGAAGGACGACGACAATACGTTTCCCGCCGGATGACGCGGCACCGCTCGACTCGAGCTCTTGTGGCATGTGCTGGCTCATCTCGATCTCGCGTGTCGATAAACCCCAGTTTTTCACGATGGCGGACCGGATGTCTATACTGGGTGCCAATGGAGGTATCGTGACGCGCCGCTCCGGCGGATGGATCACGCTGGGCCTATCTCATACTTGACACTTCTTGCCGCAAAGACCACGAGCAAGACATGAACGACGATGCCAGACGATATGCTCCCGCAGCAGCCCGCAACAGGGCGTTCATCCTCACTGTTCTGCAACAGCATTTGCCACAGCACGGTCTGGTGCTCGAAGTGGCAAGTGGCACTGGCGAGCACATCACGTATTTCGCACAGGTATGCAATCAGGCGCTGGTCTTCCAGCCCAGTGATCCCGATCCTGACGCGCGCGACAGTATAGACGCGTGGACGGCAGCACTGTCATTGCCAAACGTCTTGCCGGCAATCGCTCTCGATGCTGCTTCTCATGTCTGGCCGGTTGCCTCGGCGGACGTGGTCGTATGTATCAACATGATTCATATTACCCCCTGGGGCGCCGCCATCGGCCTGATTGAAGGCGCTGCGCGAGTGCTGCCGGAAGATGGCCTACTCTTTCTTTACGGCCCGTTTCGCAGGGCAGGCCGCCATACCGCTGCGAGCAATGAGGCTTTCGACCAGGAACTTCGTCGCCACAACCCGTCCTGGGGTGTTCGCGACCTTGATGACGTCACCGCTCTGGCCGCCGCGCATGGATTTTCGGCGCCAATCATCATCGAGATGCCAGCGAACAATTTGTCAGTCGTGATGCGATTTAACCCGCGCTCCGACCTTCCACAGGCCAGAGGAGAAGAGGCGGGTTGACGACTTCTCGGCGCCGTGCAATTGCGCAATGCCGCTCAACAGCGGTGTCGGCTTTTGTTTCGAGCATGTCTTTCACGCTGAACCGCTGCACATTTCAGCTAAACATGCTCTAGCGCTGACCGTGACCTGCTTCTTTGAAAAGATCCTTCAATTCGCGGGGCTGGCAGCGCCAATACTGTGGCGGTGCGACGACGCGAGCGCCAAGAGCGGCCGCAGCATGCCACGGCCAACGCGGATCGTAGAGCATGGCACGCGCGAGAGCCACTGCATCTGCCTTTCCGCTTGTAATGATTTCCTCGGCCTGTTCTGCCTCCGTAATGAGCCCGACGGCTATTGTCGGCAGAGCGGTTGCGGCCTTGATCTGTTCTGCGAAGGGCACCTGGTATCCGGGTTTGAGTGAGATTTTCTGTAGCGGAGATACGCCGCCCGATGAGACATGAATGGCCGCTGCGCCACGCGCTTCAAGAACCTTCGCAAGCGCAATGCTGCCCTCGATGTCCCAGCCCCCCTCGACCCAGTCGGTAGCTGAAATGCGCGCCCATACGGGCCGGTCGGCCGGGAATGCCTGGCGAACGGCATCGTAGATTTCCACGGGAAAGCGCATGCGGTTTTCCAGGCTGCCGCCGTAGGTATCTGTGCGCTGGTTGGCAAGCGGTGAGAGAAACTGGTGCAGGAGATAACCATGCGCCATATGGATCTCGATACCATCGAAGCCGAGCCGTGCAGCACGGATCGCGGCCTCGGCGAAACAGCCGCGGATGCGCGCCAGGCCTGCATCGTCGAGTGCATGCGGTGTATACTCGCCCTCAGCGTGTGGCAACGCCGAGGGCGCCACAGTGTGATAGCCACGCGGTCCATCAGGTGGAATCTGGTTGCCGCCGGCCCACGGCGACTCGCTCGAGCCTTTGCGGCCTGCATGGGCAAGCTGCGCTACCACCGGTATGGGCGAATAGGTACGAATGGCCGAAAGTACGCGCGCCAGCGCTGCCTCGTTAGCGTCGCAATAGAGGCCGAGATCATCAGGAGAGATTCGGCCCTCAGGAGAAACCGCGGTTGCCTCTGTAATAAGTAGTCCGGCGCCCGATAGCGCCAGGTTGCCCAGATGCATGAGATGCCAGTCCGTAGCGCTGCCCTCGTCGGCGAAGTATTGGCACATTGGCGCGATGACGATCCGGTTCTCGAGTTCAAGAGCGCCGATCTTCAGTCGGTCAAAAAGGTGCGGCATGATATTTATTTCCGATGATGTCATTTGGCGGGAGAAGTTAAATGGAGACGGCGCACGCGATTTACAATGCGTGGATGAGTCTGCCAGTGCTGGGCGCGATGACTCACTGCCCCCTACTACAGAGATATCTTGCGGATGTCAGTGAGGCATTCCGCAATGTGGCCGAGGAAGCGCGCGGCTGCGGCACCGTCGACGGCGCGGTGATCCCATGACAGTGAAAGCGGCTGAATGAGCCGAGGCGCAAAGCTCTCTCCAGTCCAGACCGGTTGGATCTCGGCTTTTCCTGCGCCCAGAATTGCGACTTCAGGTGCGTTGATGATCGGCGTGAAGCCTGTGCCGCCGATGCTGCCCAGCGAGGAGACCGTGAAACAGCCGCCCGACATGTCCTTAGGAGATATCGTTCCCGCACGCGCCTTGGCTGCGAGATCGCGTGCTTCGATCGCTATCTCGATCAGGCCCTTGCGATCGCAATTCTGGATGACGGCGACGACGAGACCGTTCGGTGTGTCGGCTGCGAAGCCGATGTTGTAGAAATTTTTTCTGATGATGCGTCCACCGGAAAACGAGACGTTGAAATGCGGATGCGCTTTGAGCGCGGAAACCGCCGCCTTGATCATGAAGGCGAGCATGGTGACCTTCGTGCCGTCCTTTCCATGCCGGGCGTTGAGATCCTTGCGGAACACTTCGGTGGTCGTGATGTCGGACTTATCGAAGTTGGTGACGTGCGGGATCATGACCCAGTTGCGCGCCAGATTGGCCGCAGCCAGCTTCTGGATGCGTGATTGCTCGATCGGGGCGACAGGCCCGAACTTGGCATAGTCGGGCTCGGGCCAGGGAGGCAGGTCGAGCTTCAAACCCGACTGCGCAGAGGGGTGTGCTGATGCGGACTGCTCCACTGCATGTACGGCGGGGCGCGCAACCGCTGACTGGACGAAACGAAGCACGTCCTCCCGCACGATGCGGCCATAGGCGCCGCTGGGCTGGACTTCGCCAAGATCAACGCCTAGCTCGCGTGCAAACTTGCGAACGCCGGGCCCTGCATGGACGGGAGCGGCTTCGCGGCCCGTCTCGTTCGCTGAACGCGATGTATGCATGGGGTTATCGGCTAAAGATGAACGGAGAGGAGTAGCGATCTCACGTGTGGTCGCGCCCGTCGTCTGCGGTGATGATAGAACCGTGCCCTGCACCGCCGGCTGCAGCGATCGATTATCGGTGCCGATACCCGCCCCGGCCCGAACTGTCAGAATAGGATCACCCTTCGAGAGCCTGTCGCCGACCTGTACGAGAATTTCTGAAACGACTCCGCCGACCGGTGATGGCACCTCCATAGTGGCCTTGTCCGACTCGAGTTCGATCAACGGGTCACCTTCGGCGATTGTCGCGCCGGGTGTAACGAGGACGGCAACGACCGGGATCTGCCTGTAGTCGCCAATGTCGGGAATGACGATCTTTTGAGTATCACTCATCGCCTGAGTTCCTAAACTGTCCAGGGCGCAGGCTCGGCGCTATCGATCGTGTACTTTTCAAGCGCTGCAGCGAGGCTCTCACGCCCGACTGATCCTTCGCGCGACAGCCGGTCGAGCACAGCGACGACGATCGAATGCCGATCGACTTCGAAGAAGCGGCGCAGAGCCCCGCGTGTGTCACTCCGGCCGAAGCCATCGGTCCCGAGCACGGTCAGCCCGGACTTGACGTAAGGCGCAATGAGGCCCGGCACCGCACGCACGTAATCTGAGGCGGCGATGACGGGAGCGGATCCGGCAAGCAGATGCTCCACATGCGACACCTGCGCGTCCGCGTTCGGATTGAGACGATTGGCCCGCTCAATGAGCTGAGCGTCCCGCGCCAGTTCGGAAAAGCTTGTCACGCTGAACACGTCCGCAGCGATACCCCAGTCCGCTGCCAGTAGCTCGGCTGCGGCTTCGACCTCGCGCAGGATCGCGCCTGCGCCCAGTAAACGCACGCGCGCCTTGGGCGTTTGCGCAGGTGTTACGTCGCGCAACCGATACATCCCCTTGATGACGTCCTGCTCGATGCCGTCGGGCATGGATGGATGCGCGTACGTCTCGTTCATCACCGTCAGATAATAGAACTCGTCAGCTTGGCTCTCCATCATGCGCCGCGCTCCGTGATCGAGGATGATGGCCACCTCGTAGGCATAGCAGGGATCGTAGGCGCGGCAGTTCGGGATCGTCGAAGCGATCAGGTGACTCGATCCGTCCTGATGTTGCAGACCTTCGCCGCCCAAGGTCGTGCGCCCGGCGGTTGCTCCAACGAGGAAGCCGCGCGAACGCTGATCGGCAGCCGCCCAGATGAGATCGCCGACGCGTTGGAAGCCGAACATGGAATAATAGATATAGACCGGCAGCATGGCTGTTCCATGCACGCTGTAGGCAGTCGCCGCCGATGTCCAGGAGGCCAAAGCGCCCGCCTCAGTGATGCCTTCCTCCAGCAGTTGGCCGTCCCTCGCCTCGCGGTAGGAAAGCATGCTTTCGGCATCTTCCGGCTCGTAGAGCTGGCCGTCGGGCGCATAGATGCCGATCTGGCGGAACAAGTTCGCCATGCCGAACGTACGCGCCTCATCAGCAACGACAGGCACGATGCGCGGGCCTAGCGTCTTGTCGCGCAACATGCCGCCCAGCATGCGCACGAACGCCATTGTCGACGACATCTCCTTGCCGCCTGCGGACAATGCGAACGCCCCATAGGCGCCAAGCTCAGGCACGGCCACCGGATCGGATGTGCGGCGCCGTGTCGGAAGATAGCCGCCCAGTTCTGTGCGCCGCTCGGTAAGATAGCGCAACTCTTCGCACCCGGCAGCCGGCTTGATGAACTCCAGCGACTCCACCTGTGTGTCGGAAAGCGGCAGCGCAAACCGGTCGCGGAACGCTTTCAGAGCATCGACATCGAGCTTCTTTGCCTGATGCGCGGTCATGCGGGATTCGCCCGCAGATCCCATGCCAAAGCCCTTTTTAGTCTTTGCGAGAATGACCGTTGGCCCACCCTTGTGCGCCTTGGCTGCTGCGAAAGCCGCATAGAGCTTGCGGAAGTCATGGCCACCGCGGCGCAGCCGGTCAATGTCATCATCGCTCATGTGCCGCACCAGGGACGCCGTCTCGGGGTCTTCCTGGAAAAAGTGACTGAGATTGTACGCGCCGTCCTTCGCCCCCAAGGTCTGGTATTTGCCATCGACCGTTGCAGCAAAACGGCGCAGCAGCGCGTGCTTTTCATCGCGCGCAAACAGCGCATCCCACTCACTGCCCCACAGGACCTTGATGACGTTCCACCCGGCGCCACGGAACAGTGCCTCCAATTCGCGGATGATCTGTCCGTTGCCCCGCACCGGACCATCGAGGCGCTGCAGATTGCAATTGATCACGAAGGTGAGGTTGTCGAGCCGCTCGCGTGCCGCAAGCGCGAGCGCACCAATCGATTCCGGCTCGTCCATCTCTCCGTCACCGAACACGCCCCAGACGTACCGGTCGCTGCATTGGCCAAGCCCGCGCGCCTCCAGATAGCGCATGAAGCGCGCATTGTAGATGGCGCTGATGGGACCGAGCCCCATCGAACCCGTCGGAAACTGCCAGAAGTCCGGCATCAGCCAAGGATGGGGATAAGAGCACAGGCCGCCACCGCCAACTTCCTGGCGATATCGTGCGACATGCTGCTCGCTCAGGCGTCCCTCCAGAAAGGCACGCGCATAAACGCCAGGTGCGGAGTGTGGCTGGAAGTAGACGAGGTCGCTTCTCTCGCCGCCCCTGAAAAAGTGATTGAAGCCGATCTCGAAAATCTCCGCAGCCGAGGCATAGCTGGCGATGTGTCCGCCCAGATCGCCGTAAGCCTTGTTGGCGCGCATGACCATGGCCAGCGCATTCCAGCGCAGGATCGCCGTTATGCGTTCTTCGATTCGCAGGTCGCCGGGATAGGGCGGCTGCTCTTCGAGTGGAATGGAATTGCGGTAGGGCGAATATGGCAACGGTCGCCGCTTGATCTCGCAATCCTCGGCATGACGTTCAAGCGCATTGAGCAACTGCTCGGCGCTCTCGCGTCCTTCATGTGCAATCACCGCATCGAGTGCCTCGATCCACTCGGCTTGCTCGTCGTCGAACTCGGTTGCGCCCGCGTCAATGCCCATGGCTGCTCTCCATCACCGGTTCATGCGGTCGGCGTGTTGCCGCATTATTCCGCGTCCCTCAGGCTCGCGTAAGCCACTGTCACATACATCTCGTGACGCGCCAGGACTGTCCACCACGGCGAACGCCGTTCCGCAAAGCCCCTGTGGCAGGCAAAAATCGCAGACGAGGCCCGATATGAAATTGCGAATGAATGTAGCGGCCTCAAAATGTTTGGCAGAATCTGCCAAACCAACGCCAGTCGGAAGGCAATATTGTGGGTGTTGGATAATCGGTTGCTAGTTCGCTGCACAGAGCGATTCCGCCTGCTGGCCCAATGGCTACTCTAGACCTCGATATGGTTGAGGGGCAGTGCGGTACGGTATTGCACCTGGTTAAGCGCGAAGCTGGATTTTATGCTCGCGACACCGGGGATGCGCGTGAGATGGTTCTTCAGGAACCGCTCGTAGGCGTCGAGATCTTGCACGACTACGCGAAGAAGATAGTCGGCCTCACCCGTCATCAGATAGCACTCGAGAACTTCAGGCCGCCGCAAGACCTCCTTCTCGAAATCCTGCAACCGTTCACGAATCTGTTTTTCGAGTGTCACACTCACGAACACATTGACGCTTAGGTCAATGGAGCGAGGATCGAGCAGGGTTACGCGCTTGCGGATGATTCTGGCGTCTTCCAGCGCTTTCACCCGCCTCAGGCATGGCGACTGCGATAGCCCGATCCGTTCAGCGAGCTCGACATTGGAGAGGCTGGCATCCTCCTGAAGGATACCGAGAATCTTTAGATCGATTGCGTCAAGCTTGATGGTTGGCATGGTTAACCCGGAATTTCCATTCCCGTAGCAGGAAAATAAGAAATCGCAGGATATCCCGCAACATTTTCGAACATAATCGGCGTGCCGAGAGAGGCGACAAGACGCGTTCGTGTTGAGATCTGCCGCTGACACGGGATCTCGCAGCCAATCTACTATGGAAGGGCCAAGTTCGGTGGCGGTGCTGGAGAAGGCTTAACGTCGGACGGGCTCATCGATGGGCCGGCGGTTCCGCATTCTCACGATTATCGGCGATCTCACACGCGAGTGTCTGTTGCTGCAGCGGGCTAAGTCACGGGATCTTCGGCTGCCTGCTGCATGACTTGTGCAGCATAGACGATAAGCTCGGTCGCGAGCGACCAGATTAACCGATCGAGAACCGCACTCTCACCGGGATCGACAAATGAGAGCACGAATTTGGCTTTGGCTCGAAGTTGCCCGATCGTTCGGGCCGGCTGCATCGCAGCGCTATCGGCAAGGCCGAGCGTCGATACCGAGATTTCATCGAGGCGACGCTGGAAGACCTTTTCTTGTTCTTCGGCAAGGGTGCCGATCACCTCCATTTCGTCACGTGCCGATTCCAGCACCAGCCGCTTCAATTGCAGCTCTTCAAGGCCAGCCGCCAGCTTGATCAGGTCATCTGAACTTTTTCGTGGTTCGATGTTGGCATGTCCCGAAAGAAGCGACTCGACGGTGAGTGCGATGGCATGCGACATGCCGTTGGACTTGTTTAAACCTGTCTTCTTGAGCGCAGAATCAGACATTTGATCATCTCCATGCTCTGCCATCCTCACGAGCCTGGCGGCATGTATATTGTTTAGACATTCACAGCGACAGCGTCGCCGTGTCGGGTCAAGTCACTTTACTTGGTCGAATTTCGCCGCAGCCACCGACTAAGTTACTTGGTCGAATTTCGCCCTGGCCACCGAACTAATCCCTCGTGGGTTTTCGCACTTGAACCGTACCGGAATAGGCCTTCGCGAAACGGCCCGCGAGGAAGCTGCCGAGTCAGCGTTCAATGATTGAAATAGCTGTCAGCGATCAATCATTGAAATCGATGGTGCTTATTGCTACCATCAATATTATGGATATTAGACAATCTGACCTGGGTTTGCTTCTTGCGCTTGATGCATTGCTCTCGGAGTGCAATGTAACGCGCGCCTCTGAGCGGCTGAACATTTCGCAGCCCGCGATGTCGGCCCAGTTGGCTCGATTGCGCGATCTCTTCGATGATCCACTGCTGGTTTCGTCGGGCCGGAAAATGGTTCCGACGGCGCGGGCCATGTCATTGCAGGAACCGCTCCATCGAAGCCTCGTGAGGCTCGCCCAGTTGATCAGGGAAAGTGAATCCTTCGATCCGAGCAGGACGTCCCGCGTCTTTCGAATTATCGCAGCCGATTACCTGCAACTGGTGGTGGCGCTGCCGCTCATTCGTGAGGTGAACCGAACCGCTCCGAACGTACAGATCGTCCTGTTGCCCTACGACAGGGCAACCGCCTGGCAGATGCTCGAAAATGCAAGCGCGGACCTGTTGATCGTTTGGAAGCAGGACGCGCCGGGCGATGCCCGCGCCGCGCCGATCTTTATTGACCGGCTTTGCCTTGTGCAGCGCAAGAAACATCCGCGCGGAAAGAAGAAGCCGAGTGTCGCCGAGCTTTGCCAGCTCTCTCACGTCATGATCGCTACGGAGGCAGGATCACTTTGGGGCTTGATCGACGACGAACTGGAGAAGCTCGGCAGGAGGCGCCGGATTGTGGCGTCTTTGCCGTCGTTTCTCTCGGTTCCAGTGCTTGTCGCCCAGAGCGACCTTGTTGCCGCAATTCCTCGGGGGTTGGCAGGCATCATGTCTGACGAGCTTGACGCGTTCGATGTCCCGTTCGCGAATATGGACATCGAGATGCTGTTGTCATGGCACCCGCGCATGCATGCCGACCCAGGACATCAATGGCTGCGCAAAATGGCTGCTGCGCCCTTTGCCAAACGGTAACGACCCAAATCGGGTCTCACCTGCGCAGGCGTGTTTCTTCACAACCCAAGATCGAGATGTTCCATCCGCGTTCCGCGGGCCATGGCCTGAGCGCGCAGGCCCGGTAGACCTCGGCAGTCTTGCGGGAGAGCAACGCTTGGGCCGGCCAATTCTCGTTGGCGCGGGGTGGTCGTGCCCCGATTCCATCACGTCAGGAGCATGTGTCCGACAGCGCAAAGCACAGTTAACCGCTCAGTATTGACCGGGCGCTACCCGTGGAGGGTGCAATCCATCGAATACTACCATGGCTGACCATTGCTTGATCATTCGACAGGCGGCAACGTATAAAGCGTCGGTCTGCGAATTTAGTCTCATGGTCTGCGGTACCGATCGCCCTTGTAAGGTGCCGCTCATCAATGCCGAAATCCATAGAGGTCCCCATGCACCATCGGTGCCCTTCCTCAGCCTTGCTCTTCCTCATTACATGCACGCTTATCCCCTCCGCCGCCGCGTCTGAAGATGCGAAGAAGACTGCTGCGGCGCCGCTGCCGTCGGTGCTTGTCGCAACGGCGCAGCAGCGTGCGATAGGAGAGCAGACCGAGTTTGTCGGTCGTGTCCAGGCGCTTGAAAAGGTTGAGCTTCGCGCAAGGGTTTCCGGTTTTCTCCGCGAGAAAAAGTTCGACGCTGGTGCCAAGGTCACCAAGGGTGACGTGCTCTACCTTATCGAGCCGGAACCATTTGAGGCTGCATTGGCGCAACGCCGGGCGCAGTTGGTATCTGCGGAAGCGACCCAGGAAAACGCGATCGCGGCGCTCAAGCGCTATAAGGATCTTGAAGCCAAACAGGTCGCCTCGACCGCTCAGCTGGACGAAAGGATTGCCGAGGAAAAGCGCGCGACGGCAAGCATCGCCGAGGCCAAGGCCGCGATCCAGGATGCCGAGATCAAGCTTTCGTACACTAGGATCATAGCCCCCATTTCGGGCACGATCGGCCGCACCAGCGTGGACCCCGGAAACCTGGTGGGACCTGAATCGGGTGTCCTGACAACACTTGTCAGAACCGACCAGATGTACGTGATCTTTCCGGTCACCCAGCGACAGTTTCTCGAAGCTCGAAAAGAGGGAAGAAATTCCACAAACCTGACGGTTCGCGCGCGGCTTGCCGACGGCAGTCTGGCGGAGCAAAAGGGCGTCATAGATTTCATCGACGTCAAGGTCGATCCACGAACAGACGGACAGCTTGTCCGCGCAATATTCCCGAACGGGAACGGCCTGCTGACAGACGGCCAGACCGTCAGGCTGGTGATCGAACGCAAGGATCCTGACCTCGTCATCGCCCTTCCTACCGCGGCCTTGGCAACGGATCAGGCGGGACCGTACGTGTTTGTCGTTACGAACGACAATCTGGTCGAGCAGCGCCGATTGAAACTCGGCATTTCGCGCGATGGCATGACTGTAGTGAACGAAGGTCTGAAGGCGGGTGAGCGCGTGATCGTGCAAGGCCAGCAGAAGGTTCGCAACGGCATGAAGGTAAATGCCGAGGTCAGCGAGGAGATCTCTGGAGAGCAGGGGCGCCCACAATGATCTCGTCAGTATTCATTAGGCGCCCGCGTTTCGCCTTTGTCGTCTCGATCGTCATCACCCTCGCGGGCCTCATCGCCATGCAGGCGATACCTGTGGATCAGTTTCCTGACATCGTGCCGCCTCAGGTCTCGGTGGAAGCGATATACCCGGGTGCCAATGCCGCGGCGGTTGAAGCCAGTGTCGCTCAGGTCATCGAAAGCCAGGTCAATGGCGTCGATAAGATGATCTACATGAAATCCAACTCGGGCGGTGACGGCAGCTACACGCTGACGGTCAGCTTCGAGGTTGGCTCCGATCCCGACATCAACACCGTCAATGTGATGAACCGCGTGAACCAGGCATTGGCAATGTTGCCACAAGAGGTTCAGCGACAGGGTGTTACCGTTCAGAAGAAGTCGGCTTCGCTGCTGCAGGTCATCGCTATTTATTCGCCGAATGGCACACACGACGAGTTGTTCCTCACCAACTTCGCGACAATCAATCTCATAGACCGCCTCGCCCGCGTGCCTGGTGTCGGTCAGGCGAGCCTGTTCGGTGCCCGCGAGTACTCGATGCGCATCTGGCTGAACCTGGAGCGCATGAATAGCTTGGGCGTCTCGACACAGGATGTCATCGCCGCCGTTCAATCGCAAAATATCCAGGCCGCAGTCGGGCGTGTTGGCGCTGCGCCATTGTCGAAGGATATCGATTTCCAGCTCAACATCACCACGCGCGGTCGCATGGCGACGCCCGAGGAATTTGAAGACATCGTTGTTCGCGCACAGGACGACGGTGCTCTGCTGCGCATCAAGGACATCGGTCGGGTCGAGCTTGGAGCCAAATCGAGCGACGCCTTTGCAAGATTCAACGGCAAGCCGGGAGCGGGTATCGGGGTCTATCAAGCGCCGGGTGCCAATGCGATCAGTGTTGCCGAAAAAGTACGCGAAACGTTGCGCGAGCTGGAACCCCTGTTCCCGGACGATGTGAAAGCAAAGATCGCCTACGACAGCACGACGTTCGTCGAAAAGATGATCGAGGCGGTTCAGGATACCCTGTTCGAAGCCTTCATCCTGGTCTCGATCGTTGTCTTCATCTTTCTCGGCAATCTACGAGCGACGCTTATCCCGATCATTGCGGTGCCTGTGGCTCTCATCGGCACTTTTGCCGTCATGCTGGCACTCGGATTCTCGGCCAACACGATCTCGCTGCTCGCACTCGTTCTGGCAATCGGCATCGTGGTGGATGACGCTATTGTCGTGGTCGAGGCCGTTGAGCATGAGCTTCATGAGCATCCGGAGCTGACCGCTGCTGAAGCGACCGAGCAGGCCATGCGCCACATCACCGGGCCGATTATCGCCATTACGCTCGTCCTTCTGTCGGTGTTCGTGCCGACCGCCTTCATTCCGGGCATTACCGGTCAGCTATACCAGCAATTCGCCGTGGCGGTGTCGGTCGCAATGGTGATTTCTGCCATCAATGCGCTCAGTCTGTCGCCGGCACTCTGTTCAATTCTACTCAAACCGGGCATGAAGCCGTGGCGTATCATCGGTTTTCTGCAGCGCGGAATTGACAAGGTCACGGGTGGATATACGTCGGTCATCGGTAGAATTGCCCATCGAATGGTTGTCACGCCTCTGGTTGTCGCCGGTTTTGCGATCGGCGCATACTTGCTGAATGGCGTGGTGCCGACGGGCTTCTTGCCCGATGAGGACCGCGGCGCGTTCATGGGCGAGATTCAGCTACCCGATGCAGCCTCGACCAGCCGCACCAGGGAAGTCATTGAGCAAGTCGAAAAACAGATCCTGGAAAAACCCTACACGCAAGACCTGTTCACGGTTGGCGGCTTTAGCATTCTCGACAGCATGGCGCTGCCAAACCGCGGCCTGATCGTTGCGACCTTGAAGCCATTCGAAGAGCGCAAGGACCCCTCCATGAGCGTCTTCAGCGCACTCAAGGAGCTGAACGCGGCGTTCCAGTCGATCGCAAAGGCCAATATTTTTGTATTCAACCTGCCGCCGATCAGCGGTTTGGGCACCGGAGCCGGCTTCGAGTATCAGCTCCAGTCGCTGACGGGCGCTGATCCGCAGGAAATGGCATCCACCGCGCGCGGCATCATGTTGGCCGCACATAATGATTCACGATTGGCCGGTGTATTCACGACGTACGGCGCCAGCACGCCACAGGTCTATCTCGATATCGATCGCGAACGGGCTCAGACGCTCGGTATCTCTGTCACCGATATTTTCTCGACGCTGCAAACCGCAATGGGCGGATCGTATATTAATGACTTCAACAAATTCGGCCGCACCTGGCAGGTGAACATGCAGGCCGACGCCGCCGAAAGAATGAGCATCAATGACATCTTCCACGTTCGCGTGCGCTCGAACAAGGGAGACCTGATACCTCTTCAGGCCTTTGCTTCAGCACGTGTGATCATCGCTCCGTCGTCGATTCAGCGCTACAACAACCTGCGCTCGGTAACGGTCCAGGGCGGACCTGCGCCCGGCCACTCTTCAGGTGAGGCGATCCAGGCAATGGAGCAGATCTCCGACGCAACCCTCCCGAAAGGCTTTTCCTATCAATGGACTGGCACGGCCCTGCAGGAAAAAAAGGCAAGCGGCCAGACGGCATCCATTTTGCTGCTGTCTTTGACCTTCGCTTATCTGTTCCTCGTAGCGCTCTATGAAAGCTGGACGATACCCATCGCCGTTCTCTCATCGGTAACGATAGGTGTCTGCGGCGCGATGTTCGGTCTCAAAATTACGGGGATGGACAACAACATCTTTGCGCAGATCGGTATCGTGGTTTTGATCGCACTTGCTGCGAAGAACGCCATTCTCATCGTCGAGTACGCAATGGAAGAGCGACGAAAGGGCAAGAGCATCCGGGACGCGGCGGTGACAGGTGCGCAACTGCGTTTCCGTGCTGTCATGATGACATCGTTCGCATTCATTCTTGGGCTCGTGCCGCTGGTGCTCGCGTCTGGTGCCGGTGCTGCGACCCAGCAATCGGTCGCCATGTCGGTCTTCTTCGGAATGATCGCGTCGAGCTCCATTGCGATCTTCTTCATTCCCGGCTTGTACGTTCTGTTCCAGAACGCCCGCGAACGGTCGCACCGCCTGGTCGGCAAGGACATCGCACCTGATGCCGAGACGGTGGAGGCGCAGTCTGCTGAATAGCGCTGCAGCATTTTCGCCGTGAGTACGTCTGTGAAGCTGCCGGTGAACGGCAGGGGCGCAGAACAGTGAGCCCTTGCCGCAGCGCCTTTGACGCTATACGGACAGGTTGACTGTGCCTTCGCGCGTGCAGCATCTCGAACGATTGCGTCGAAGGGGACCGGCATTTCAATCCAACCGGGAACTCCCCTATTCCCGGCTGCGCCGTCGTATGTCCGGCAGCATCAGCGCTGGGGTTGCGACGAATATGACTTGGCTCATCGGAATTTCTTGAGCATTGCCATTAGATGTTTTGGTTTGTGTCGGCAGCGCGCCTCTGCGATCTTCCGCCGCAGCGCACTCGCTGACACGATCTGTCGTCGGGTGCGGGCGCAAAAAGCAAAAACAAGCGAAGCCAGAACGAAAAATCGGCTCGCAATGGCCACCGGCCAACTGGGAAGAAACGCTCCGGATCTTGGGGGAACATGTCATCAACCGAATCGGTCATCACGACCATTGAATGGATTAACGAGGCCATCGGCCGCGTTATATCCTGGCTCGCCCTGCTGTTGGTGTTCCTGACGTGCGCCGTCGCGGTATTGCGATACGGTTTCAGCATCGGTTGGGTCTGGATGCAGGAACTCTACATCTGGATGCACGCCGTGATCTTCCTGTCGGCAGCCGGATACACGCTGCTCCACGAAGGGCACGTTCGCATTGACGTGGTCTATGGACCGGCAAGTTTGAAGACCAAGGCCTGGATCAACATTCTCGGGACGATCTTCCTCCTTTTCCCGATGCTTGCCGTCATCTCCGCCGTTTCGTTGCCGTACGTCGAGCTGTCCTGGTCGCGGTTTGAAACCTCCCAGGAAGCGGGCGGACTGCCGGGCCTCTTCATCCTGAAAAGCTTCATGCTCGTCTTCGTCGCCGTTCTCGCACTCCAGGGCGTGGCACTGATCCTGCGAAGCATTCTCGTACTCAAGGGCAATGCCGAATGGGTGCCCGGTCTCAACCGGCCGGGAAGCGAGAACTGACATGCCACTGAACGAACTTTTGAGCGTGCTGCTGCTCGTCGCCGTCTGCGTTGCGATGATGATGGGCTATCCTGTCGCCTTCACGCTCGGCGGCATCTCCGTGTTGTTCGCTGGCGTTGGCTATCTGCTCGGCGTCTTCGATCCGATCTTCCTCAACGCCATCCCCGGTCGCATCTTCGGCGTTATGGGCAACGAAGTCCTCGTTGCGGTTCCCTTGTTCGTCTTCATGGGCGTCATGTTGGAGCGCTCACGCATTGCCGAAGATCTGTTGACGACGATGGGTTTGTGCTTTGGCAGCATTCGTGGCGGGCTTGGCATATCCGTCACTATTGTCGGTATGCTCCTTGCTGCGTCCACGGGCATTGTCGGTGCCACGGTCGTCACGATGGGGCTGTTGAGCTTGCCGACCATGATCAAGGCCGGCTACGACCCCAAGATCGCTTGCGGCACGATCTGCGCTTCGGGAACGCTCGGGCAGATCATTCCGCCTTCGATCGCCCTGGTCATCATCGGCGATGCGCTCTCTGGCATTTACGCTGAATCCCAGCTCGCCAAGGGAAATTTCATTGTTGAACCGTTCAGTGTGATCGATCTCTTCGCTGGCGCTCTCGTTCCGGGGCTGATGCTGAGCGTGCTCTACATCATCTATCTGGCGGTGGTTGCATTCATGAAGCCGGAAACCAGCCCGGCCCTTGAAAGCGACGGCACGTCGGGAATGGACCTGTTGGTCAAGGTCATCAAGGCCCTGTTGCCGCCGTTCTTGCTGATCATCGCCGTCCTCGGATCCATTCTCGGCGGTTTGGCAACGCCAACGGAAGCAGCCTCTTTCGGCGGCGTCGGCGCAACTCTGCTGGCGGTGGTGCGGGGTAATCTGAAGCTTTCAATTCTGACCGATGTTGTCCGCTCGACCACGCGCATATCTGCCATGGTCTTTGCGATCCTGATCGGCGCCTCTGTCTTTTCGCTGACGTTTCGAGGCTTTGGCGGCGATCATCTCGTGCAGGAGTTCCTTTCCAGCCTGCCTGGTGGCTTCGTCACCGCTATGCTGGTGGTCATGCTGGTGATGTTCCTCATGGGATTCGTCCTGGATTTCATCGAGATCGTCTTCATTGTTGTGCCAATCGTTGCGCCGGCGCTGTTTCGCTTCGACGTTGATCCTATCTGGCTCGGCGTGATGATGGGCCTAAATCTGCAGACGAGCTTTCTGACTCCGCCTTTTGGATGGGCGCTGTTCTACATGCGCGGCGTGGCTCCCCCGAGTATCGCAACCACTGACATCTATCGGGGCGTGATGCCGTTTATCGCTCTGCAGATACTCATGCTGGCTATGCTGTGGATCTTTCCCGAGATCGCGACATGGCTGCCGCGTGCCATTCTGCCCGGTTAAAACATCTTCGCGACAGGCATTCTGCGCAAATAGGCCTGGTCGCCAGCCTGAACCGAAGCATCCCGGCTCGCCGGCGGATGCTACGTGCATCGAATGGGCGCCCGCCGTTTGAATTTCGGCGGGCGCTGCAACTTGAGCAGGTCAGGTTTTGATTGAATCACGTCTGGCCGTTTTGGCCTGCTCTATTTCATTGTTTGAGAGCCTCAATCACGACCTCGATGGAAGCAGCCGTGCTTTCATCTCAGCCGATCAGGCTCTCGATCTTGCGCCACCCTATGGCGATACCAATGCAGGTTGCTTTGTGAAGTCGCTGATTTCGGCAGCCATCTTCGCTACGGCTGGCGCGGCGGCTTGCATGCTTTCGATGGCGCACGTCACGGTGAACTCGACGAGCGGAAATGCGGGCTTCGTATTGACGATTTGCAGCCGGCCGGATTCGATATCCGACTGATGACAGCGCGGCGGAAGGAGCGTCAGGCCGAGGCCGGCCGCCGCCAGCGTTCTCGCGACGCCGAAGCTCTTGCACGTGTCAACTCGCTTGCAGTATGCGTCGCCCGAATGGAACCAGTCCTCAATTGACGTGTGATGATAGGATTCACGCGAAAGCGCGATGACGGGGAAGGCCTGCATGTCTTTTGGCGCCAGCACTTCGTCGCCGATACCGAGCGATGGGCTCGCCATCCAGGCAAATTCCACAAATCCCAGAGACAGAGGCGTCACGCTATAGCCCGGGACGCGCCCCGGGATCATGATCAGATCAAGTGATCCCTGGTTCAGCCGTTCGATCAGCTCGTGTGTGAGCGCCTCGTCCAGCTCCACGATCATGCGCGGAAACCGCTCGTGAATTCGCCGCATGAGTGTCGGCAACCACGTCACGGAGACGACCTCTGCGACACCCATCCGTAACACGCCGGGTGTGGCCTCCTCTGCTGCGATGCGCTGCTGCATCTCCAGCGTGAGTCGCAAAAGTTCCTCCGCATACCCCATGAGTTCGCGGCCTTTTGCAGTGGGGCGGGCGGATCGCTGGCTGCGGTCGAACAGTTCCACGCCAAGGTCGCGCTCGAGTTCGATGATGCGCATCGAAATTGTCGATTGGGTCGCGTTGAGTCGCTGCGCAGCCGAGCTGAAGCTGCCGAGTTTTGCGGCCCAGTAAAAGGTTTCGATCTGCTTGAGGTTCATGGCGCACCTTCCGCAGCGGCTCCGACATCACGCGGCATGATCGGATCTTCGTCCTGAAGGACCGGCTCGATGTCTATTTCCAGCGCCTGATTGAACTTGTTGAAGAGGCCCGTGAGGCAGATACGCACGGTCAACTCGACGATCGCCTGGTCATCGAAGTGTTGCCGCAGACGCGAAAACATGGCTTCTGGAATCCCCCAGGCCCGTTCGGTCACGAACCGTGCATAGTCGCGAACCGTACGCTCACGCTCATCGAGCCCTGGAACGTCCGCTTCGAGGATGTTTTCGACAGTCTCTTGTGCAAGACCATGGCGAACGAGTGTGGCGCCGTGATGTGCGACGCAATAAGGGCACTGGTTGATACGGCTGACGGTGACGACCGCAACCTCGATGAGGCGGGGGGGCAGTCCGCTGCGTGATCGCAACGCTTCAACCAGCCCATAAAGGTGCGTGAACGAAACGGGTGATTGGGCGAGGACACTGACTTGATTGCTGAAGTCGCTGCCGGGTTCAGTGAACTTGTCCCATAATTGATGCAGGCTATCGGGAATATCGGATCGCACACAGCCTGCGGCCCGCGCCATGTCGCCACTCCTCGTTAAGTCTGACCGTGAACCGCACTGATGCGCACGGTATCGCACATTATGTGAGTTTCACCCATCAGATTGCATGAAGTTTTCCAATCGGAAAATACCGTTTGTGACGATGCCCGAGCTGCCAGATAGTTTTTTGCAGCTCGTGAAGAGCTTCAACAGCGAATGAGCCGTCGGATCGCAACGGTGGCCGTCAACATTGCATGATCATCGGTCATGTATCCACTGGTCTGGGAGGAACTCTTAAATGCATCGCAGGAAATTCTTGAAGTCTGCTGCTCTGACGACGGCCGCGGCAACGTCCGCAGCTCTGGCCAAGCCGGCGTTGTCGCAAAATCTTCGCAAGTGGCGCATGGTAACGACCTGGCCGAAGAACTTGCCCGGTCTGGGAACCGGCGCACAGTACTTCGCCGATCAGGTCACGAAGTGCTCCGGTGGACGATTGACGGTACAACTGTTCGCGGCCGGAGAGATTGTTCCCGCCTTTGAGTCGATAGACGCCGTCAAATCCGGGACCGTCGAGATGGGTCACGGCTGCCCCTATTATTGGAAGGGTAAGGCTGCCGCTGCTGAGTTCGTGTCCAACTTCCCCTTCGGCTTGACGGCTCAGGAGTACAATGGCTGGTACTACTACGGTGGCGGCGATAAACTTTGCGACGAGCTTTATGCTGACGCCTTTGGCTGCAAATTCTTGCTCTGCGGCAACACAGGCGTGCAGCATCCTGGTTGGAGTCGCAAAGAGGTGAAGACTCTTGCTGACTTCCAGGGCCTCAAGATCCGCATGCCCGGCCTTGGCGGCGAGGTGATGAAGCGCGTTGGCGCAACGGTCGTCAACCTTCCGGGCGGCGAAGTACCCACAGCACTGGCATCCGGTGCGATCGATTGGGCCGAATGGAACAATCCATATGGTGAAGCCTCCATGGGCTTCTGGCGCCATGCCAAGTACTACTATACGCCAGGCTGGCATGAGCCGGGCACCAGTCTCGAGCTGTTCGTCAACAAGCAGCAGTGGGACGGTCTGGAAGCCGATCTCAAGGCAATCGTCGAACAATGCGCAGCGGCGACGAACGTCATCATGCTGAGCGAATTCCAGGCGCGCTCAGGGCCGGTGCTCGACCAGTTCGTCAATAAGCACGGCGTCGAAATCAAGAAACTTACCGACGAGCAGATCATAAAGCTCGCTGCGACGTCGGCAGAGGTGTTGACGGAGATCACCGGACGCGATGCGATGGCCAAGAAGGTCTTCACCAGCATGAACAAATTCCGCGGTGAACAGAAGGCCTACAGTGACGTGGCAGAGGCCGATTTCCTCCACGCCCGTTCGCTCGACTACAAGTGGCCGGCCTGAGCTGCCGCGATTGATGAGCCAAAGCCAACCCGTTGCGTGTCCACGCTTCGGGTTGGCGCGTCAATCAAATCATCAAAAAAATCGATGAAAAACATAAAAATCTTATCGTTTGTGTAAATGTGAAATCCTCGGCACCATCAGCAGAAATCGACCGATCGAAGCTTAAAGGCAAGGCAGTGATGCTCGATAACCTACCGATGTTCGACAATGAGATGACAAACGAGACCATGAGCGGCGCAACCACATCACTCAAAAAGAAGATTGAAGTCCGCGTGGACCGCATCCGGCGCGAGGCCGAGGGCATCGCGGCCTTTGAGCTGGTCGATCTGGCAGGCGCCGATCTACCCCCATTCACCGCCGGTGCGCATATCGAAATCCACATCGCGCCCGACATGATTCGCTCGTATTCACTCTCGAGCGATCCGTCCGATCGCCGCCGCTATGAGATTGCGGTTTTGAAGGAAAGCTCAGGACGTGGCGGCTCGGTTGCAATGCATGAGCGCGTCAACGAAGGCGATGTCCTTACAATTACCGCGCCCATCAATCACTTCGCGCTCGCGGGCAAGGAGGCCCGGTCTCACCTGCTGCTCGCAGGCGGCATCGGCGTAACCCCCATGATGGCCATGATCGCCGAGTTGGAAGCCAGGAATGCAAAATGGCACATGCATTATCTGACCCGCGAGCCGTCGCGCACGGCTTTCGCTGACCGGCTCAAGCCGTACGTTGATGCAGACAAGGTGACCATTCACCACGACTACGGCGATCCCGCCAAAGGGCCGGGCATTTCAAAGTTGTTGCAGAATTTCGAGATTGGAACGCATCTCTATTATTGTGGTCCGCCAGGGTTCATGTCGGCCTGCGCCAATTCGGTTGAGGCTTGGCCGCCGCATGCCATCCATCGCGAGTACTTCGCCGCGGCGGAAAAGTCGGATAACGAAGCGACCAACGAGGCCTTCGACATCAAGGTCAAGAGTACGGGGCAGGTTCTTAACGTTCCCGCCGAGAAGACCATCGTTGAGGTGCTGGCCGATGCTGGCGTCTTTGTCGAGACTGATTGCAAGGACGGATACTGCGGCACCTGCATCACCCGCTATCTGTCCGGCACGCCCGACCATCGCGACACGGTGCTCTCCGAAAAAGAGCGCAAGAGCTACATCATGGTCTGTTGCGGCCGCGCCAAATCGGCGCTGCTCGAACTCGATCTCTAGAGCATGTTGGGCTGAAGTGCGCAGCGGTTCAGCGTGAAAAACATGCTCGAAAAAAAGATGCTGGATCGCGTTCATGTTTCGTCAAGCGTGAACGCGATCCAGGACGAGCTTTCAACATCCGCCCCACAACAACAACTTCATCTTATGAGGTAACACCCAATGGCAGAACAATTCTACGTCAAGGATTGCTGGTACGTCGCTGGCACGTCTGAGGAGTTTCCCGCAGAAGAACTGACGGGGCACGTCATCGCCGGTAAGCCGATGGTGATCTGGCGCACGAAGGACGGTGAAGTCGTTGCGTATGACGACCGCTGCTCTCACAAGCGGTTTCCCTTGTCGAAGGGACGTCTGATGCCTGATGGGACTCTTGAGTGCGCGTATCATGGCATGCGCTATGACACCTCGGGCAAGTGCGTGATGATCCCCTCGCATCCAACCGGTCCCATCTCACCGCAGGCGCAAGTTCGCGCATTCCCCATCATCGAGCAGGACGGTCTCGTATGGATCTGGCCGGGCAACCCGGAGCGCGCTGACACGGCAAAGCCGCCGCGGATGCCGGAAATTGGTGACTCCAGATGGGAAACGGTGACTGTCGGTCCTATGAAGGTCGATGCCAACTACTTGCTTTTGGTTGAGAACCTTCTCGACATCACGCACTTCTATCCGCTCCACGACGGCAACATCGGCGATATCGAGAACAGCAAGATTCCCATCGAGCTGGAAGAAGGTGAGTCTGACGGCAACAACTACGTCATGACCATCCGCAAGACCGCCGGGTACAAGCAGCCACCCTATCTGATCGACTGGTTCCACTTCGACACCGTTGACCGACATCATACGCACTGCTTGGTCAGCCCCGGCATCACCCGAGTTGTGATGCGCAATGCACCTCCGGGCAATCTGGAGAAGCGCAATGTCGAGAAGGAATTCCCTGGCGAGCTCAAGGTCGATGGTGACGAGCGCGGCTATGTCCTGATCCATACCCATACGCCGATCGACGAAACCCACCACACATGGCGGATTCTGGTCAACTGTCCGGCTCACCACAGATCGAAAGGCGACAGCACAAAATCGACGGCATCGCGGGTCGCTGAGATGTTCCCGGAGGTTGCGGCAGAGGACCTGTGGGCGGTAGCCGAGCAGCAGAAGATGTTCGATTATCCTGACGACGGTTACTCGGAGGTCTTTTTGAAGCCGGATCTGGCGCTGCGCCGCGCCCGCAAGATCTTCCAGGATCTGCATCGCGCGGAGCTTGCCGCTCTCAACAATGCGGAGGCGGCTGAATGAAAACGCCGGGCGATCTCGTAGGCCCGCTTTCCGGCGTTCGTGTATTGGAGTTCGGTCAGATTGCAGCCGGTCCGTTTACCGGCTCGCTTCTGGCCGATCTCGGCGCCGATGTCGTCAAGGTGGAGAACCCCGCCGGCGGCGATGGCATGCGGAGCTGGCCACCGCTGACGCCCGACGCGAATGGCGATGAGTTCAGCGAGAACTTCGCCTCGCTGAACCGCAACAAGCGCTCGATTGCAATCGATCTCAAGGACGCGCCAAGTCTGGAAACCTTGAAGAACCTGATCGATTCTTGCGACATCGTGGTCGAAAACTTCCGCGCCGGCGTGTTGCCGCGGTTGGGCCTCGGCTACGACCAGCTTTCCGTGCGCAATCCGCGTCTCGTCTATTGTTCGATTTCCGGTTACGGCCAAACCGGCCCATACGCAAAGAAAGGCGCATTCGACGTCACCGTGCAGGCCATGAGTGGCTTGATGAGCGCTACGGGTGAAGAAGGCCGCCCACCTGTCAAATGCGGCGTCCCCGTCGGGGATTTTGGTGCCGGGCTTTATGCTGCCTACACGATCCTTGCCGCATTGTTGAAGGCCCGCGAAACGGGGAAGGGCAGCTACATAGACTGCTCAATGCTTGGCTCTCTCATCGGTATGAGCGCCTTGCAAACCAGCGAATTCTTCGGAACCGGCAAGGGCGGCGGGCGGCTTGGCTCCGCACACCCGCGCAACGCACCCTATCAGGCGTTCCGCGCCAGTGATGACTATTTCGTAATCGCCGCTGGCAACGATGCGCTTTGGAATGAGGTTGCCGAAGCGGTAGGCCGGCCCGAACTTGTCAAAGACCCGCGCTTTCTCCGGCAAGCTGATCGTGCTCAAAACCAGGTGGAACTGGCAAGGCTGCTCGAAGAACGCTTTGCGACGCGAACGGCTGCTGAATGGCTGGCGGAAATGGACCGTCGCGGCGTTCCGTCCTCACCCATCAACTCCTATGCTGAGGTGTTGTCGGACCCGCAGGTCGCGGAGATGCACCTGGTGCACGAGTTGACGTTGCCCAATGGCGTGGCGACCAAGACGACGGCGTTCCCGGTTGCCATGTCCGACTACCGGTTCTCGGTTCGCATGGCACCGCCTCATCTTGGCGAGCATACCAGCGAGGTCATCGAGGATTGGCTGGGCAGTTCGGCTCGGGGAAACGCAGGCGCCGGTAGGCGAGGTGACTGAAGTCCTGAGCAACAACTAGCGCAGGACGTGGAAAGCGCCGCCATCAGTCACCGGCGCCTCATTTGAATGTGCACATCGCGCACCGTGGCCCGAACAGCGAAGCGGAGTGGTCATGTTCTGCCGCTTCAGCGACACGCAGATCGAGTTGCTTCCGCGCCAGGTCCAGCGCGCCGACAAGGCGTTCGACAGCCCACGCTCGCTCGGCGGCGGGCAGCCTTCTAGCGACGGCCACAGCGTTGCGCGCTTCGGTAAGGGCCAATTCGAGTTGGGCAAATAGACTGCGCGCGCCAGCCGGTCCTTCCTGAAGTGACGGGCAGAATTCGACATCGTCCAACAGCGCGTCGAGTGCATACGGACCGGTCGCCGCACCTTGTTCCAAGGCACGCGCAATCCGCTCGAACCGAGCCAGCATTTCGCCAACGCAACGCGGGGCGTCGATCTCCGCGCGACCCGGACCAGATTCGATATTCGCCTTGTGCATTAGCCTGCTCCTCGGTGCAATTCACCTGCACACTAGCGGCGGGGCTCTTCTCATTTATTGATTGCGATCAAGTAAAACGCCAAATGAACATGAAAAGAAATGATGAAAACGCATCGAATTTTTTCGACATATTCGGTTCCTTTCAAGAGCAGCGCGTGATGGTTGTTTGGGATGGCCCGGCGCCAAGGATGGGAAAGATCAGGTCGCATTCAGTTCGCATGAGATGCGCGTATCGCTTGATCGCATACGAGGCCCCGCGTTGCGCTGCGAGGAATGAGCGGGATCGCGAAGATCGAGCGTTGAATTATACGATCCAGCGCTCAGAACATTGGCGCATTGCAGTGCCCACTTGAGGGGTGTGGCGAAGCGGTGACGGACCCGTTCCCGCTTGCCGGCAATGTGTCGATGGATTACGCCCGAGTCTCGACATCGCCCACATCTTGGCGCTACCTCCAGGATCGCCGAGATATGAATTCACGAGGTTTTCCTTGGACACGATCACCACCCGCATCGCCGCAGAGCTGGGCGTGAAGCACGAACAGGTCGCCGCCGCTGTCGAGCTTCTGGGCGAGGGCGCAACGGTGCCCTTCATCGCGCGCTATCGCAAGGAACGCACCGGTGGCCTTGACGACACGCAGTTGCGAAAGCTGGAGGAGCGGCTTGGATATTTGCGCGAACTGGAGGATCGCCGCGGCACGGTGTTGAAGTCGATCAGCGAGCAGGGCAAGCTGACGCCGGAATTGGAGCGCGCCATCCGCGCCGCCGCCACCAAGGTCGATCTGGAGGACCTTTACGCGCCCTATAAGCCCAAGCGCCGCACCAAGGCGCAGATCGCGCGCGAGGCGGGGCTGGAGCCGTTGGCCGATGCGCTGCTTGCCAATCCCGCACTCAACCCAGAATCCGAAGCCGCCAGATTCATCGACGGCGAAAAAGGTGTAGCCGATGCCAAGGCGGCGCTCGATGGTGCTCGCGCTATCTTGATCGAGCGCATCGGCGAGGATGCCAAGCTCGTCGGCCACTTGCGCGAATGGCTGTGGGCGACCGGCGTCATCACGTCGAAGGTAGCAAAAGGCAAGCAGACCGAAGGCGCGAAGTTCTCCGACTATTTCGATTTCCGCCAGCCGATACGGGAAATTCCGTCGCATCGCGCTCTGGCGCTCTTGCGCGGGCGCAACGACGACATCCTGACACTTGATCTGGATGTTGAGGTTGCGCCCGGCCGACCCCATCCAGCCGAGCTTAAAATCATGTCGGCGTTCAACATTGCCGACCGCGGACGCCTCTCCGACCGCTGGTTGATCGACACCGTCAAACTGGCCTGGAAGGTAAAGCTGCACATTTCGCTCGCCGTCGATCTGCTGCTGCGCATGAAGGAAAGCTCCGACAGTGCGGCGATTGATGTCTTCAAGTCCAACCTGAAGGACCTGCTTCTTGCAGCGCCTGCTGGTCCGCGCGTGACAATGGGTCTTGATCCAGGCATTCGCACGGGCGTCAAGGTCGCCATTGTCGATCAGACCGGCAAGCTGCTCGACACCGCCACCATCTACCCGCACGAGCCGAGGAACGATTGGGCTGGCGCATTGGCGACGCTGGGCGCGCTGTGCATCAGGCACAAGGTCGATGTGGTCGCCATCGGTAACGGAACAGCGAGCCGCGAGACCGACAAGCTGGCGGCCGAACTGATCAAGAAGCTGCCCGACTCGAAGCTTACCAAGGTAATGGTGTCGGAGGCGGGCGCATCCGTCTATTCGGCCTCCGAGCTGGCCGCGTCCGAGTTTCCCGATCTTGACGTCTCGCTGCGCGGCGCGGTCTCCATTGCGCGCCGCCTCCAGGATCCGCTGGCCGAACTCGTCAAGATCGAACCCAAGGCGATCGGCGTCGGCCAGTATCAGCATGACGTCAACCAGAGCGCCCTTGCACGCTCGCTCGACGCCGTGGTTGAGGATTGCGTCAACTCGGTCGGCGTCGATGTGAACATGGCGTCTGCCCCATTGCTCGCACGCGTGGCGGGTCTCAATCAGACGATCGCCCAGAACATCGTCATTCACCGCAACCAAAACGGCCCGTTCAAGAAGCGCTCCGACATCAAGAAGGTCATGCGGTTGGGACCCAAGGCATTCGAGCAGGCGGCGGGATTTCTGCGCATCATGAACGGCGCTAATCCGCTTGATGCGAGCGCCGTGCACCCGGAGGCCTACGAGGTGGTCGAGCGCATCGCAGAGCGCATGAAGCGGCCGATCAAGTCAATGATTGGAGACAGCGCATTCCTCAAGACATTGTCACCGCGGGACTTCGCCGACGAGCGCTTCGGCGTCCCGACAGTGACAGACATCCTCGCCGAGCTGGAGAAACCCGGCCGCGATCCGCGCCCGGAGTTCAAGACGGCCGAGTTCCTGGATGGCGTCGAGACGATATCGGACCTGAAGCCGGGCATGGCATTGGAAGGCGTCGTGACCAACGTGACCGCGTTCGGCGCGTTCGTCGATATCGGCGTGCATCAGGATGGGCTCGTCCACGTCTCGGAGCTGGCCGACCGCTTCGTCAAGGATCCGCGCGAGGTGGTGAAGGCCGGTGATGTCGTGCGCGTGCGCGTCAAGGACGTTGATGTTGGTCGCAAGCGTATTGCGCTGACCATGAAGTCGGGCACCATAGACACGCGTGGCAGTAGCGCTGGCGCAGGCTCATCGCGCGCCACATCTGCGCCGCCGTCTCCACGTGATCGCGGGGCTGCACCGGCCAAGCCACGTGGCAGCGATGCGGAAGGCGAATCCGCACTTGCCGCTGCCTTGCGTCGCGCCCAGGAGAAGGGCAACCAGGAGCAGAGCAAGCGGTGAACTGCTGTTATCACGCAGCAGATGAAAAGAGCGCAGCACGCAATTGCTGCGCTCTTTGCGTTCGTGTCCGTTCGGCAATGTTTAGCTGAAGTGTGGAGCGGTTCAGCCGGGACGCCTACTCGAGGAAAAAAGGTCAATATCCGCCTTTACGACGGCTCTCCGGCAGGCCGGCAAGTCGTCCCGCGATCTTTGAGGGATCGCCGCCGAACATGTCGTAAAGTTCCTTCTGGTCGACTGATCGCCCCCATGCCTCGGACATCGCCTTGACGATCGTGCGCGTGTTCGGCTGGGTCTGGTTGTTGCTGAAGTATTCGTCGCGCAGGTAGCTGATGACCGCCATCGCGTCATCCGAAAGCGTCAGACCATCCTGCCCAGCCATGTGCTTGGCAAGCGCCTCGCTCCAGTCCTCGTGGTTCTCCAGATAGCCGTTCGCGTTAGTCTCGATTTCGCGTCCGTCGAACTCGATCGCCATGAGTGTCGTCTCCCTATCTCGTTTGTGTCATTGATTGCATGTGTCGTTGATTGATGTGCGGGGCTGGAGATGCGGATGGCATCGCCTGTCCAAAAATGTTGCTCTTGCTAACGCGTCGCCGCGGTGTCGGGGACGTACCTCATCTCGTCGGATGGTCCGAAGGCAGCCGTGGCGGCGGCATCGCCGCCCGACGGCGGATTATACCAAGCAAGCTTTTCCCGCAGAGTGACCACTGAGCCGATGATGGTCAGCGCCGGGCCGGTGATCCCCTCGTTTTTGGCAACCTCCGCGATCGTCGAGAGAGTTCCCGACGCCACCTTCTGGTTCGGTCGCGTGCCGTTCTCGACGATGGCGACGGGCAGTTTTGGGTCCGCGCCGTGAGCCATGAAATCGCTCATCAACTCGTCAAGATACGCAAGGCCCATATAGATGACGACGGTCTGGCCCGGTTGCAGCAGGCTGGCCCAGTCTGCTGAAAGCCGCCCCGTCTTCGTGTGCCCCGTCACGAAGACGCACGCTTGCGCATGGTCGCGATGTGTCAGGGGTATGCCAGCAAAGCTCGCGCATCCGGACGCGGCTGTAATGCCCGGCACAATCTGGAACGGAATTCCTTCGGACGCGAGCAACTCGATCTCTTCCCCACCGCGTCCGAAGATGAAGGGGTCTCCGCCTTTCAACCGCAGCACGCGCTTGCCCTGTCGCGCAAGTGTTACGAGCAGCTTGGAGATCTCTTCTTGTGGCAAGGCATGATCGTTGCGCTTCTTGCCGACGTAGATTCGCTCTGCATTGGGTCGGACCAACTCCATGATCGCGCTGCCGATCAGCCGGTCGTAGACGACGACATCAGCGCGTTGCATCAGGCGCAACGCCCGAAACGTCAGTAGATCAGGATCGCCCGGCCCGCCACCGACCAGATAGACCTCGCCGACATCGGAGGGGCCGTTTGCGAAGAACTTGTCGGCCTGTTGCTCCATCAGAGTCCTGGCACGACCTTCGTCGCCTGCCAGTACGAGATCGGCAACAGGACCATCGACGAGTGTCTCGAGGAAATGCCGCCGCATCAATCTGTCGGGAATTCGCCTGGCAATGGCGTGGCGTGCCTCGCCGAGGAATCGTGTGAGATTTCCGAAGGCGGCTGGAATGGTTGCTTCGAGCCGCTGGGCGATGAGCCGCACCAGCAACGGCGAGGTTCCTGCCGAGGAGATCGCCACCAGAAGCGGCGAGCGATCGATGATCGACGGCATCGTGAAATCGCAATTTTCCCAGTGCTCCGAGGAGATCAGGATTCCGCGGGCGCGCGCCAGCTTGCAAACGCGCTCGTTGTCGCCGGCATCCTCGCTTGTGGCGAAGACGATGAAGACGCCATCGAGGTCGTCATCGTTGAGATGACCGATGCGGATCGTAACGTTTTCTTGCTGTAGGACTTCGTCGAGCGCTGTGCTTTGCGTCTCGGCGACGATCGTTACCTTTGCGCCTGCGCGCAGCGCCGTGCAGGCGCGCCGCGCCGCTTGTTGCGCGCTGCCTGTGACGACCACGGCCCGATCCTTGAGGTTGAGACAGACGGGCAGTTGCTCCATCGCGGTTACTCCAGTCTCAAATCATGTTGCGCGCCCGCCGATTCCTGCTTCACGTGGTGGGTCCGGCTTCTGCCGCACCGACTGCCGGCAACTCGCCGCGCGCCCACTTCGTCATGATATCCGCCCAGGCCTCTGCTGTCGGTGCATCAATATCGAGGATCGTGAATCGCCGACCCTCGCGGATCCGGATACGCAGCATGCGCATGCCGCTTTCGTGCACGACATCCTGCAACACGACCTCGCGCCGATATGGCGCGTCGATGCGCCCGATGTCGTTTGCCTGTCCGCCCTCGCTCACGTCCGCCCCCCGAGATAACGACCGCCGAGCGCGAACACGCGCTCGATGGCTGTCTGCCAGGCACGCGGTGTGTCGGGGTAGTCCGGCTTGACATCGAAGTTGATGAACCGTGCGCCCTCTTCGGCTGACTTTGCCACGAGCCGCAACAGCCCTTCGAAGGACTGGACATCGGGATTATAGATGACGAGATCGCTGAGGTTGACCATCCCCGGCTCCCTCTCGAGTTCGTGACCCACTTGATGTTTCCTCATTATGACGGCATGTGCCGTTGGCCTTTATAATCTTGCGCAGCAAACCAACTGTTGCGCGAAGCTTGCTTGCTTTCGTGTCAGGTTCCCGCGATCCGCTCGCGGTAGCGCACACGATAGAGCAAGCGGGTAGCGGAGTCGTCGTTTTCGAACGCGGTGCGGGTGTGCAGAACGTTGTTGGAGAGAAGGCCCTCGCCCGCGCCCATCTTGTATTTGATGATCAGCTCTTCTTCCTCATGTGTCAGGAGCCGGTTCAACAGCGCGACGGCCGCACGGGTATCCTCATCATCGCGCCAGATGATATTCCGTGTCCGCGCCGTGTAGCGCATGGTGAGCCGCCCTGCCGCATCGATCAGGAACACCGGCCCCGTCGAGACGGGTCGTACGCTGCCGTCCTCTTCGACGCTTTCAGGAATCGTCATGGCTTCCCGATGCATCATCGCCGCCACCAGCGCCCGGCCTTCGTCGCGCAATCGGATGTATGCGATGTCGGGATCGAGCAGCGCATTGATGCCGCCCTCGCGTGCCGGGCGTACGCAGTGCAGAAGCATCGCTCTGATCGGTGAATCGGGCGCATTATAATAGCCGTCCGTATGCCATGAGAGCGGCTTGGTGGTGTAGGGGATGAAGCCGCGCTTGGATTGGCTATCAGTCACCTCGATGGCGACAATGCCGTCATCTTCGGCCGACCGGTGCGCCTCCACGCTGCCCAGCCCGAACGCGTGACCGAATTGTTTCAGGCTGTTCCGCATCGTGGCATCGTCCGCCGATGCCGAGTCGGGTGCGGTAGCGTAGATCGCCATGTTGGTGCGCGTGCAGCGGGCGATGAGCGCCGACTTTTCCTCAGCAGTAGGCCGAGCCAGGTCTGCGACAGGAACGCGCAGGTCCGCAATGCTGAGTGGATACTCTTCGAGTTTCCGCGCCCGCCAAGCGCCGTAGGCGAGATTATCGCTGAGATCGAAAGGCTTAGCTGCAACCCATCCCACGCCTGCGCGAACCGCATCTGTGGTGGTTGGAGGACTGTTCATCCGATTGAACTCCGTTCACGTGATCCTGGGAAACAAAAAATTCCCCCCATTTTGCGGCGCTGCACCGTCAAATCCCACTAGACAGGTCGGTAAAAAGCGAACGAAATTGCAAACATGCGCGTTGCTTGATCATAAAGTCACCGGTGTTCGACTTTAGGCTTGTGCGATCAATGCTTGCAGTTCTAATATGCAAACCTACGAATATGCAAGAGTGCGACGATCGCCCGGATCGGCAGAAGCTAGCAGGGTGATCATAAGCGCCACGACAAGTGCCACGCGACTCAATGAGCCGATGCGGAAAGGCCAAGAGGCCAACGCTCGGTCCGGTCTCGGCAGGGATGATTAACCTCCTGCCGCGCTCGAAAAGGGGTCCGTCTCGGACGACTGGGTCGGCGTCCGTGAAATGCAATCGCAGCCCTCTCGACAGGGAGGAAAACGAAGGGAAGAACGCTATGGCGGAAGAGGCTAAATTTGCTGGCGTTGGCAAGGTCGGTGCAGAGTTCGAGAACCGCGCGACGCCAAAGCTTGACGAGTTGGAAGGCGGCCCCTGGCCGAGCTTCGTGACGGGCCTGAAGCGGCTCCGTGATTCCAAGGACAAGCCCTATGCCGAGTACATGAACGATCTGCTCGGCCAGCTTGAGCACTCCTATACCGAACGTCTCGGCTTCTGGAAGGGCGGTACGGTTTCGGTGTTCGGCTACGGCGGTGGCATCATCCCGCGCTTCTCCGAGGTGGGCAACAAGTTCCCCAAGTCGAAGGAGTTTCACACGCTCCGCGTCATGCCGCCTCCGGGTTATCATTACACCACCGACATTCTGCGCAAGATGTGCGACATCTGGGAGCGCAATGGCTCCGGCCTGATCGCCTTCCACGGCCAGTCCGGCGACATCATGTTCCAGGGCACCACGACTGAGGGTTGTCAGGCAGCGTTCGACGAGCTCAACGAACTCGGCTTCGATCTCGGCGGCGCCGGCCCTGCGTTGCGCACCTCGACGAGCTGCGTCGGCCACGCGCGCTGTGAGATGTCCATGTTCGATGAGCAGCGCGCTCATCGCGAGATCATCAACGAGAACGTTTCGGAGATCCACCGTCCGGCGCTTCCCTACAAGTTCAAGTTCAAGTTCTCGGGCTGCGCCAACGACTGCGTCAACGCCATTCATCGCGCCGACTTCGCCGTGATTGGCACATGGCGCGACGACATCAAGATCGACCAGGACGAAGTCAAGGCCTACGTCGTGGATCATGGCCGCAAGTACACGATTGACCACGTCGTTGCCATGTGTCCGACGCGCGCTATCTCGCTGAACGACGATGATACGCTCGAGGTCGACAACAAGAGCTGCGTCCGCTGCATGCACTGCATCAACGTTATGCACAAGGCGCTGGCGCCCGGCGATGACCGCGGCATCTCGATCCTGATCGGCGGCAAACGCGCGCTCAAAATCGGCGATCTCATGGGCACCATGGTCATTCCGTTCATGAAGCTCGATAGCGACGAGGACTTCGAGAAGCTGCGCGAGTTTGGCACCAGCATGATCGAATTCTTCGCCGAGAATGCCCTTGAGCACGAGCGCGTTGGCGAGACGATTGATCGTATCGGCCTACCGGCATTCCTCAATGCGATGGGCATCGATCCCGATCCCAACATGGTCAAGCATCCGCGTACGTCGTGCTACGTCCGCACCGACGACTTCACGGATGAGGCCGAGAAGTATTTCGCTCGCAAGGGTATGAACAAGGATGGCTCGGCACGCGACGCCGCCGAGTGATCGAACGAGATCTGCGGGTCCGGTTCCGATGATCCTGGCCCGCCAGATCTACCGCCGTACGTGGGCAGAAAGGCAGCTTGGTGCCGCGCAACTTAGCCGGTCCAAGGCGTTGTTTGCCTGGGCGCAAGATATAATTGCTAGTCGAGAGGAAAGACGATGAGCCAAGGAGCAGCGACGGCGCCGCCAAAGAGGCGCATGCCGATCGAGTCGGGTGTTCCGGATTCCAAGCAGTTCATGCATCCGGTGATGGTCAAGAACTATGGCCAGTGGGCTTATCACGAGCGTCCCCGCCCGGGTGTCTTGAAGCACGTCGCCAAAAGCGGCGATGAGATCTACACCGTCCGCGCCGGTACGCAGCGCCAGATGGACGTCTACACGATCCGCACGCTGTGCGACATCGCCGACAATGTTGGCGACGGCTACGTGCGGTTCACTACGCGCTCGAACATCGAATTTCTGACGTCGAGCTTCGAGAAGGTTCCCGCACTTATCAAGGCGCTCAACGAAAAGGGCTTCCCCGTAGGCGGTACCGGCAACTCGGTGTCGATGATCTCGCACACGCAGGGCTACCTCCACTGCGACATTCCTGGCACGGACGCTTCGGGTGTCGTGAAAAGCCTGATGGACATGCTCCACAATGAGTTTGTCCAGGAGGACATGCCCAACCGCGTGCGCATCACCACCTCCTGCTGTCAGATCAACTGCGGCGGCCAAGGTGATATTGCGATCAACGTGCAGTACACCAAGCCGCCCAAGATCAACCATGATCTCGTTGCCAACGTTTGCGAGCGCCCGGCCGTCGTCGCGCGTTGCCCGGTGGCGGCGATCCGCCCGGCCATGGTCAACGGCAAGCCCTCGCTCGAGGTCGATGAGAAGAAGTGCGTGTGCTGTGGCGCCTGCTATCCGCCGTGCCCGCCCATGCAGATCAACGGTGCGGAATCGACCAAGATCGCCATCTGGGTGGGCGGCAAGCACTCCAATGCCCGTTCGCGTCCCACCTTCCACAAGCTGGCGGTCGCCAATCTGCCGAACAACCCGCCGCGTTGGCCCGAGATCGAGGAGATCGTTCGCAAGATCCTCTACGCATACAAGGACGGCGCTAAGGATTGGGAACGTCTTGGTGAGTGGATCGAGCGCATCGGCTGGCCGCGCTTCTTCGATGAGACGGGCTTGGCCTTCACCAAGCACCACCTCGATACGTGGACAGGCGCGCGCCACACGATGAACATGTCGGCGCACGTCCGCTTCTGACGTGGGATGCAAACCCGCCCATGTGACCAATGTCACTGCGGGCGGGGCGCGTCATGCGAATAATTCAGGCAGTGGCCGCGTATGGCTCCGGCTCGTGGAGGGTCGGCAGCCGGCCGCTGCCATGAACAAGAATGATAAAACAGGGGAGAGGTGCGGCTGTGAAGCTCAGCATCCTGGTCAATGAGGGGCCGTACACGCACCAAGCGTCGGATACGGCCTACCAGTTCACGAAGGCGGCTCTGGAAAAGGGCAACGAGATCTTTCGCGTCTTCTTCTACAACGATGGCGTCAATAATGGCACGCGCCTGACGGTGCCGCCGCAGGATGATCGCAACATCCAGAAGAACTGGTCGGAGCTCGGAGAGAAGTACAAGCTCGATCTTGTCGTCTGCATCGCCGCCGCGCAGCGTCGCGGCATCCTGGATGAGGGAGAGGCCAAGCGTCACGGCAAGGGTGAAGGCGCGGCCAATATTGCGCCCGGCTTCCGTATTTCAGGCCTCGGTCAATTGATCGAGGCCGGCATCGAGGCAGACCGCCTCGTCGTGTTCGGCGACTGAGGAGGGATCGGAATGTCGGAAGCGAAGAAATTCCTCTACGTCAACCGCAGGGCGCCCTACGGCACGATCTACGCTCTGGAAAGTCTCGAAGTTGTGCTGATCGGCGCGGCCTTCGATCAGGCCGTCAGCCTGGCATTCATCGACGATGGAGTCTTCCAGCTTGCCAAGGGACAGGACACCAAGGGACTCGGCGTCAAGAACTTTTCGCCCACGTTCCGTGCTCTGGGTGACTACGGCGTGACCAAGTTCTATGTCGAGAGGGAATCGCTCGCGGAGCGCGGCCTCGGCGAGGACGATCTTATGCCCATCACCTACGAGGATGAGAACGACGGGTTCGCCGAGAAACCGTCCCTGATCTTCGTGGATCGAGCCGAGATGGCGCGCGTGATGCGCGATCAGGATGTTGTCCTGAGCTTCTGACGTTGGAAATATTGAGGGTTAGCGCAATGTCGACATTGCACATGGTCAACAAGTCACCGTTCGAGCGCAACGCCATGCAGAGTTGCCTCGAGCACACCCTGGAGGGTGATGGTGTGATCCTGTTCGAGGACGGCGTCTACGGCGCGGTCAAGGGCAGTTCGGTGACGGGTTTGATCGAGAAGAAGACTGGCACGGTGAAAGTCTACGTGCTCGGGCCAGACCTTGCCGCGAGGGGAATCACCGACGGCCGTATCGTCGATGGTGTCACCGTCGTGGATTACCCGGGCTTCGTCGATCTCGTCACGACGCACGAGAGGACGCAGTCCTGGCTGTGAATGGCATTCGCCATGTAACGCGCTCCGCATTGGGGCCAACCAAATTCGCGAACCTACAGGGAGACAAGCGATGGCATACACTGTGAATGGTACGACGATTGAGCATGATGAGGAAGGCTACCTCACTGACATCAACGAGTGGAGCGAGGACATCGCTCTTGAGATCGCCAAGGCGCAGCATCTCGAGATGAACGAGGAGCGCTGGGAGGTCGTCAACTTCCTTCGCAACTACTACGACGAGTACCAGGTTGCCCCCGCGATCCGCGTGCTCACGAAGGCGCTTGCAAAGACGATGGGCCCGGAGAAGGGCAACAACAAGTATCTCTACGAGCTGTTCCCGTATGGGCCCGCCAAGCAGGCGTGCATGATCGCCGGTCTGCCCAAGCCCACGGGCTGCATCTGATCGGCCGAACCATCGCTTGAAAGCTTTACCTCCGCGCGACTGAGAAGTGTCGGACGCGAACCGCACCGTGCGCGCGGGGGGATCCTCGGGGGAAACACCGTTAAGGAGGCGTGCCCGTGCTAACGGGACTTTATGCACTCTTGTTCTACGTGGCGACGGCCGTTCTGATCGGCGGATTGGCGTATCGCATCCGCCTGTATTGGGCGACCCCCGCACCGCTCAAGATTCCGACCACGCCCGCGCCCACGACGCAGGCCGGCGTCGCTTTCCGCCTGGCGCGTGAGGTCGTGTTCTTCGAGAGCCTGTTCAAGGCGAACAAATGGATCTGGGTGTTCGGTTGGATTTTCCACTTCGGACTCCTGATCGTGCTGGTGCGCCACCTGCGCTATTTCATCAATCCCGTGCCCGACGTATTGGCCATGATGCAGCCGTTCGGTATCTATGCTGCGTTCGCCATGGTCGCCGGTCTTGCCGGGCTCTGGGCGCGCCGCTTCCTCGTGCCGCGCGTGCGCTATATCTCCGCACCCTCCGATCACCTCATGCTTGCGCTGCTGATGGGCATCGGACTTTCCGGCCTCGCCATGACGTTCGTGGCGCATACGGACATCGTCGCGGTGAAGGCGTTCTTTATCGGACTGATGACGTTCAGCTGGCAGCCGCTCCCGTCCGATCCCGTGCTGCTCGTGCATCTGACGCTGGTCGCACTGTTGATGATCATCTTCCCCTTCTCCAAGCTTCTGCATGGCGTGGGGCTGTTCTTTTCACCGACCCGCAACCAGGCTGACAATCCGCGCGAGAAGCGCCATCTCGCGCCCTGGGCAGCAAAGCTTGAAACCGGTGGAGGGTCGAAATGATCGTATCGCCCCTTTTCATCGAGGCTTTGTCGCGCAAGGAGGTGTGCCGTGGCTGAGATGAGCGATTTTCTGATCGACGAGAGCAACGTTCCTGACCCACTCGAGATACCGGACATCAAGTGCGGCGCGATGGAAGGCTTGAAGCCATTCGTTGCCAAGCCGGATCATCAGGCGGCACTCGGCTTCCCCGGCGAGCTGGTCGACAACTGGCAGGAGAAGGCCATCGACAAGATGGGCGAGCTGCTGGGTAAGTACCGCTCGCTCCAGGTCTATCTCGACAGCTGTGTCAAGTGCGGTGCCTGCACCGACAAGTGTCACTACTTCCTCGGCACCGGCGATCCCAAGAACATGCCGGTTGCACGTCAGGATCTGCTGCGCTCCGTCTATCGCCGCTACTTCACGTTCGCTGGCAAGTACTTCCCCAAACTCGTTGGCGCCCGCGACCTCACAGAGGACGTGCTGGACGAGTGGTACAGCTATTTCCACCAGTGCTCGCAGTGTCGGCGTTGCTCGGTGTATTGCCCATACGGCATCGACACGGCAGAAGTCTCCATGGCCGCGCGCGAGATCATGGACACTGTCGGCAAGGGTCAGAAGTACTGCAACGAGATCATCGGCAAGGTCTACAAGATCGGCAACAACCTCGGCCTACCCAAGAAGGCGATCGAGTCGACGCTGGAAGGTCTTGAGGAGGAGCTTGAGGAGGAGACCGGCCTCAAGATCCGCATGCCTATCGACGAGCCGGGATGCGAGGTGCTGCTGGTCACGCCGTCGGCCGACCTCTTCGCAGAGCCGCACATTCAGGGCCTGATGGGCTACGCCAAGGTGTTTCATGAGGCGGGTGTCACATGGACGCTCTCCTCGTATGCCTCCGAGGCCGCCAACTTCGGCATGTTCATCGGCTCTTATGAGAATATGCGCGAGGTCTCGTTGCGCATCCGCAAGGCCGCGCAGGATCTGGGCGTGAAACGCATCGTGTTCGGGGAGTGCGGTCACGCCTGGCGCGTCGCCTACTCGTTCCTCAACACACTTGCTGGTCCCTTCGATTTTCTCGACCCGCGCTATCCCGCGCCCCAGCACATCTGCGAGTTCACATATGACTTGATGAAGGAAGGCAAGCTTCGCTTCGACAAGTCGAAGAACGATGCCTACCGACTCACCTTCCACGACAGCTGCAACGTCGCGCGCGCTTCGCGCATGGGCGACATGCCGGGTGGCCAATTCGAGATCCCGCGCGCGATCCTGCGCGCGACTTGCAATCACTTCTTCGATATGGCCGCCGATACCATAAAGGAGTCGACATTCTGCTGCGGTGGTGGTGGCGGTCTCTTGACCGACGACTTAATGGACATCCGCATAAAAGGTGCCCAGCCGCGCATGCGAGCCTTGCAGCAGGTACGCGAGGATCACGGAGTGACGCACATGGCTGCGATCTGCGCGATCTGCAAGGCGCAATTCACGAAGGTGATGCCCCATTATGGGTTCGACATGGATTCGATCCTGTCCGTTCATCAGATGGTTGCCAATGCGATCGTGATGACTGGCTCGACCCAGGAGAAGGAGCTGCAGGAAAAGCAGCTGGAACAGAAAACTGACGCAGCCGCCGCCGCAGGCCAGGCAGCATAACGGAGGTAAACGACCCATGAACGACGTGGCCAACAAGCCGAAGTCCGGGAACGCGCCGGCCGGAGATGACACGAAGCTGACATTCCGCCGCTTCACGAACGGCGACAACATGTGGACGGGCTGGGACGATCTCACCGAAAAGATCTTTCAGGCGGATCACTCCTATAAGTGTCCGACGTATGTGCACCGTACGCCGCCTTGCCAGGGCTCGTGTCCGTCGGGTCACGAGATCCGCGGCTGGCTCGCCATCGCACGCCAGATGGACAAGCCGCCGACAAAGGACATGACGTGGCAGGAGTACGCCTTCCAGCGCATGGTCGAGGCAAACCCTTTCCCGGCCACCATGGGCCGCGTTTGCCCGGCTCCGTGCGAGGATGGCTGCAACCGCAACGAGGTCGACGACTTCGTTGGCATCAACGCCGTCGAGCAGTACGTCGGCGATTGGGCCAACGACAATTCGCTGAAGCTGCCCGAGGCTGGCGAATTCACCGGCAAGAAGGTGGCCGTCATCGGCGGTGGCCCTGCCGGACTTGCCGCAGCCTATTTCCTGCGCCGCATCGGCCACGCCGTTTCGATCTTCGAGGCCCACGATCATCTCGGCGGCATGATGCGCTACGGCATTCCCGGCTATCGCACGCCGCGCGATATGCTTGAAACCGAGATCGGCCGCATCCTCGATATGGGTGTCGATGTCCGCCTCAATACCAAGGTCGGAGCCGATGTGTCCGTCGAGGCGCTTGAGGGGGAGTTTGACGCGATCTTCTGGGCGGTCGGCGCGCAGAAAGGCCGCGGCCTTCCCGTGCCCGGCTGGGACGGTACGGAAAACTGCATCACGGGCGTCGAATTCCTTGATGCCTTCAACCAGGGCTGGGTTGTCGGCACCGCCAAGAAGGTCATCGTGGTCGGCGGTGGTGATACCTCGATCGACGTCGCGTCGGTGGCCCGCCGTCTTGGCCACATTACCCACAAAGCAGAAAAGGACATCGATCCGCACAATGCGCTGGGCTTCACAGCCCACGACGTCGCCGGCGCGATGCGTCGCGAGGGATTGCAAGCAACGCTGACCTCGCTCTTCCCGCTTGAGAAAATGACCGCATCCGAGCGCGAGCGCGAGGATGCCATGCGCGAAGGCGTCACCATCATGGGTGGCGTCATACCGCTCGAGGTGCTGCGCGACGACAAGGGCCGCGCTCGCGGTCTCAGGATGGCGGAATGCAAGATGAAGGGCATGACGCCCGAAGTAATCGAAGGCACCGAGTTCGAGATCGAGGGTGACATCATCATCTCGGCCATCGGCCAGATGGGTGAGCTTGGCGATGGCCTGCAAGAGCTCGACAACGGCAAAGGCTATATAGCTACCGACCCCATGTACCGCGTGAAGGGCAAACCCAAGCACTTCGCTGGTGGCGACATCGTGCGGCCGCACTTGCTGACGACCGCGATCGGCCATGGCCGCATCGCTGCGGAGAGCATCGACCACTTCCTTAACGGCTCACCGGTCGATAAGCGCCCCAAGGTTGACGTGCATCACTTCAACCTGCTGCGCGAGCTGCATCAGCGTGCGCTCGATCCCTCGCCCTACGATCATACGCAAACTCGCGGCACGTCTGCGGCCAAGTTCGCGGTTCACAACTACGAGGACCGTTCATCGAACCAGATCATCCCGCACTCTGACCTCTTCAAGGGCCACTTCAAGTATGAAGGCCGCGGTAAGCGCGAGGAAGTGCACATCCAGGCCGATCAGGTTCTCGGCAACTTTAACGAACGCATCAAGGGTCTCACCGAGGAGCAAGCGATCAACGAGGGCAAGCGGTGCATGTCCTGTGGCATGTGCTTCGAGTGCGACAACTGCGTGATCTTCTGCCCGCAGACAGCGGTGAAGCGTGTGCCAAAGAAGGAGCGTGCGGTTGGCCGCTACGTTTACACCGAGTATTCGATGTGCATTGGCTGCCATATTTGCGCGGATGTCTGCCCCACCGGCTACATCCAGATGGGCCTCGGTGAGTAAGGACGAGCAGAGCAACACCATGCACATGACGCGGCATTGGACGAGGCTTGCGATCGCGGTGGCCGTTTTGGCCTCCGTCGTCGCTGGGCTCGTGACGGGATCGGCGTTTGCCGGCCCGCCGCAGCCGGCGAAAGGGAAGGGCGAAAAGTGTGTCGCTCCGACCGACTGGATGCGCCGTTACCACATGATGACGCTCACGCACCAGCGCGACGAGACTGTTCATGAGGGTATTCGCACGCCGCGGTTCAGCCTCAATGGCTGCATCGAATGCCATCAGGTGAAGGGCGCGGACGGAAAGGCCGTGTCGGTTGCCGACCCCAAGCATTTCTGTCGAACCTGCCACGACTACGCAGCCGTCCGCATCGACTGCTTCGATTGTCATGCTTCGCGCCCCGGTGAGAAGACCCAAACTGGAAGCGCAATGGATAATCCCCATACCGCTACGGCCTCCGGCGATGTCGCCACCCTCAACCGCTATCTGGAGGGAGCGAACCAATGAGCATGAAGTTCGAGTTCCCCGAGACGTGTGACGATGGTGGCGCCTGCGGTTGCAGGACTGCGGGGCGCCGTCCCACGGACGAGGCCGCCCAAGCCGCCACGTTGCCGCTTGCCGATCTTGTCACCGCCGATCCGGTCGAGGTGGGCCGCCGCTGGTTTCTCAAGACCGCCGCCGCCTTCACGACAACGGTGCTCGCTCCGGGCGTAACCCTGATGGCATTCGGCGAGATCGATGCAGTCGATGCCAAGCCTGCTGATCAGCCTGTTTCGTCCAAGCAGCGCTGGGGCTTGCTGATCGACGCCGGCAAGTGCCAGGAGGGCTGCAATGACTGTGTCACGGCCTGCGGTGTGGAGAACGGTATCGCTGCACCCAGGAACCTTGCTACCGATTCGCAGTGGATCCGCATGCTCAAGGTAACGAGTCCGAAGGACGGTTCGACCTTCCAGATGCCTTTCATGTGCCAGCACTGTGCCGAGCCGCCGTGCGTCGATGTGTGCCCAACCGGCGCATCGTTCAGACGCGCTGACGGCATAGTCCTGGTTGACCGCCACATCTGTATCGGCTGTCGCTACTGCATGATGGCGTGCCCTTACAAGGCGCGCTCCTTCGTTCATGAGCCGTTGCAGGACCAGAAGCCCTACGCGCCGCGCGGCAAGGGTTGTGTCGAAAGCTGCACGATGTGCGTGCATCGCGTTGACGCGGGCCGAACGCCTGCATGCGTCGAAGCCTGTGCCAAGGCCGGCCACGCCGCCATGATCTTTGGGGACTTGAACGACAAAACTTCCGAGATCGCCAAGCGGATCGCGACCTACCGCACCACGCGCGTGCGCGCCGATCTGGGCACCGATCCCGGCGTCTATTACCAGAACATTTGAACGAGGGCCGGACTGAGATCCGGCCACAGAGGCAAGAGCGATGGCGCGCATCACGTTTCAGAAGCTTGAAGACCACAGCCCCTTCTTCTGGGGCCTGCTGGCGCTGCATGCCCTGGTGATTGCAGTTGGTTTGGGCGCGTTCTTTTACATGGAGCATCACGGTCACATCGTCACCGGGATGAACAACGCCATCGTCTGGGGCACCCCGCACGTGTTCGCGGTGTTCCTGATCGTCGCGGCGTCGGGTGCTCTCAACGTCGCGTCCATCTCCTCGGTGTTCAACAATCTGGCCTATAAGCCCTTCGCGCGGCTTTCCGGTATCCTTGCGATTGCGCTGCTGGTCGGCGGCCTCATGGTTCTGGTTCTCGATCTCGGTCGCCCCGAGCGTCTCACCGTTGCGATGACGACCTATAATTTCAAGTCGATTTTCGCCTGGAACATCTACCTCTATACGGGCTTCCTGGTGATCGTCGCTGCCTACCTCTTCACGATGATGGATCGCTCCATCGCAAAGTCGGGAAAGTCGACGAAGTTCATGGGGTGGTTCGCTTTCGTGTGGCGACTGGCGCTCACCACCGGTACCGGTTCCATCTTCGGGTTCCTGGTTGCCCGCGAGGCTTATGACTCGGCGATCATGGCTCCGCTCTTCATTGCCGCCTCGTTCCTGTATGGCCTCGCCTTCACGGTGCTGGTGCTGCTCACCATTTGCCGCGAGACCGGCCAGCAACTGATGAGCGAGGAGATCGTCTCCAAGTTCCTGAACCTCGTTGTCATCTTTGCTCTGGCCGTGCTCTATTTCACTGCCGTCAAGCATCTGACGGCGCTCTATGCCAGCGAGCATCATGGCGTTGAAGCGTTCATTCTGCGTGATGGCGGCATCTACACGCTGCTTTTCTGGTTCGGTCATGTGCTGATCGGCAATGTGATCCCAATCATGATTGCGGCCTTCCTTTCTGGTGATGGCAAACCACTCACCGGACGCCAGGGACTGGCGGTTGCGTCCGTGCTGGCACTGATCGGCGGCCTTGCCTTCATGTACGTGACCATCATCGGCGGTCAGGCCTATCCGCTCGACCTGCTACCGGGCATGAAGGTCGAAAGCTCGTTCCTCGATGGCCAGGTCGCAAGCTACACGCCGTCCCTGCCGGAGGTGCTGCTTGGTCTTGCCGGCATCTCGATCGCAATGCTGGCAACCGGCGTTGCACTGAAGGTGCTGCCGTTCCTGCCGCGCGGCGTCGAGGCAGAGGGCTAAGCTAATTTCAGACGCAGCAGGCGTGGTACTGCGAGCAGGTTACGACGGGGACAGATAACGAACGGGTGGCCGGAGTGGGGAAGCCCCGGCGACCGCATCCATGGTGGAGTTGCCCTCACGTGGCCCATGTCTTGATTGCAGCTGCGCACAAGTCGTCCGGCAAGACAACCGTAACCCTGGGGCTTGCGCGTGCGCTCCGTGATGCGGGCCTTGCCGTACAGACGTTCAAGAAGGGCCCTGACTATATCGATCCGATGTGGCACGCCCGCGCGACTGGCCGACGCGCCTACAATCTCGATTTCAACACACAGTCCCCGACCGAGATTTGCGACATGCTGGCGGCCAAGGCAGCCGGTGCAGACATCTCCTTCATCGAAGCCAACATGGGCCTTTACGATGGCGTCGACATCGAAGGCCGCGACGGTAACGCTGCGCTGGCAAAGCTTGTTGGGGCGCCGGTTGTCCTCGTCGTCGACACCGAGGGCATGACCCGCGGCATTGCACCGCTCCTGTTGGGCTACCGCGTTTTCGATCCCGAAGTTCATATCGCCGGTGTCGTGCTGAATCGCGTGGCCGGTGCGCGTCACGAGGAGAAGTTGCGCGCCGCCGTCGAGCGATACACTGAAATGCCGGTTATCGGCGTCCTCCCGCGGGAAGAAGCCCTGATGCTGCCTGAGCGCCATCTTGGCCTGACGACGCCGACGGAAATCGACGCTGTCGAGTCCTTCATTGCCCGGATCGCGGCCCGCGTCGCCGAGCGCTTCGATCTTGCGACCCTGAAGGGCATCGCGCACATGGCGATGCCCCTGCCACCGCCGCGCAACGCCCCATCGCCAGCCAGTTCCAAAGGCGGACAGCGCGTCCGTATCGCCGTCGCCAGAGACGCCGCGTTCGGCTTCTATTATCCCGACGATTTCGAGGCGATGCACCGCGCCGGCGCTGACCTCGTTTTCTTCGACACGATGCGCGACGCTGATCTGCCGCCCGCAGACGGGCTCTTCATCGGCGGCGGTTTCCCCGAGACGCACATGCCGGCACTCGAAGCCAATGCAACTCTGCGGGTCGCAATTCGCGTGGCGATTGAGAAAGGTTTGCCAACGTATGCGGAATGCGGTGGCCTCATGTATTTGTCGCGTGCAATCCGCTGGGGCTCCCATCGCGCGGAGATGGTTGGTGTCATCGATGCCGAAGCCGTCATGCATGAGAAGCCGCAGGGACGCGGCCAGATCGTCATAGCCGAAACCGCAGCGTTTCCCTGGCCGTCGTTGCCTGACGTTGTGCTGCGTGCGGACGGTGTCAAAGCGCACGAGTTCCACCATGCGGCTCTTGTCGATTTGCCGGAAGATACCACGTTCGGATTCGACATGCGGCGTGGCACCGGTATCGACGGCCGCCACGACGGCGTCGTCGTCCATAATGCGCTCGCATGTTTCGCCCATCAGCGCGCGACCGACGCCAACCCATGGGCCGCGCGCTTCGTTGCATTCGTGCGTCACGTTAAGGCAATCCGCGCGCACGCAGGCGGTGAAGCGGGCAGGGTTCACAATGCCTCGCCCGCAGCCGCTGGACCGTCGCCATAAGAAAGTCGATCACTGACAACGCGCAAAAGGAAATAAGGATTCAAGTGGAGGAACACGACACATGACCAACGAAACGAACCGTTTCGATGCGGTCATTGCAGCCATTGACGCCGCCAATGCCGATGACCCACGCACGAGCGAGGTCAATGGCAAGGCGCGCCCTTATGAAATCGTTTACTCGGAGCGGATGACGGCACGGATGGCCGATATGTATCCCGATGCCTCGGAGGTTCTGAGGATTGCCGCGCGCGCCCAGCACATTCGCCGCTGGGACATCCCGCGCAGCAGGTATCCGGAAGGCCGCAATGGCTACAACGACTGGCGCAAAGCCTGCCGCGAACATCATGGCGAGGTGGTCACGAAGATCATGTCGCAGCATGGCTACAGCGAGGATGACATCGATCGTGCGGTGATGCTGATCAAGAAGGAACAGTTGAAGAAGGACCGCGAGTCGCAGGCCCTGGAGAATGTCGTCGATGTCGTTTTCGTCGAGCACTACTTCGACGAGTTCCTCGGCAAGTACTCCCGGTACGACGAGGACAAGATTATCGATATTGTTGGCAAGACCCTGCGTAAGATGTCACCCAAGGGCCATCAGGCGGCGCTTTCGCTCGACCTGCCGGAGCGCACTCGCGATCTGATCTTGAAGGCAGTGGAGCGCGAGAAGGATACACTGGCCAAGCTCGCCGCAGTCTCGCTCGACTGAAGCGGTTCGGTGGTCGCAAAGAACAATGATGCCCTGCTGATAGCGGTCGTGAGTCGCCGGGGCCAGGAGAGGTTGAGGAGAGATCAGCAATGAGCGTAACGAAAAGCCAGGTGATGGAACGCCTGCGCAACATCAAGGGGCTCGATGGCGACAACAACATCGTCGATCAGGGTCTCGTGTCGGAGATCATCATCAAGGAGGATCGGGTTTATTTTTCGATCACGGTACCGATGGATCGCGCTGGTGAACTGGAGCCCATGCGCCAGGCGGCGGAGAAGGCGGTTGCGGAACTGGATGGGGTCAATGCCACAACCGCCGTCCTGACAGCCGAAGCTCCGAAGGGCACCGCTGGCAGGAGCACTGGTTCCAACGGATCGGGCGCGCCGAAGTTGGGCAACGTTCCTGGAGCGGGTACCTCTGCACTGAGCCATATGCCGGGTCTTCCTGGCGTCAAGCACATCGTCGCGGTCGCATCGGGCAAGGGCGGTGTTGGCAAATCGACAACCGCTGTCAATTTGGCGCTCGGCCTTCAGGCCATGGGCATGCGCGTCGGCATCTTCGATGCCGACATCTATGGTCCCTCTCAGCCGCGGCTTCTTGGATTGACCGGTGAACATCCCTCCGCCACCGAAGACCAGCAGAAGCTGATCCCGCTGAAGGCATTCGGTCTCGCGGTGATGTCCATGGGATTCCTTGTCGAGGAGGACTTGCCGATCGTTTGGCGCGGTCCGATGGTCACACAGGCGCTCAACCAGATGCTGTTTGATGTTGCGTGGAACCGCGATGGCGATCTTGATGTGCTCATCATCGACATGCCTCCCGGCACCGGCGATGTGCAGTTGACCATGGCGCAGCAGGTTCCGATGTCGGGCGCCGTCATTGTCTCAACGCCGCAGGACCTCGCTTTGATCGACGCCCGCAAGGGTCTCAACATGTTCCGCAAGGTCGACGTGCCGGTGATCGGCATCATCGAGAACATGAGCTATTTTATCGCTCCTGATACGGGCAAGCGCTACGACATCTTCGGCCATGGCGGCGCGGAACGAGAGGCTCAGAAGCTGGGCCTGAAGTTCCTCGGCGGCGTTCCCCTGCACATGGATATACGCGAGCTGTCCGATGCTGGCACGCCGGTCACCGCCGTCCGTCCGGACGGACCCGAAGCAGCCGTGTTCAAGGATATCGCGGTCAAAGTCTGGGAGGCCGTCCAGTCGTCAAAGGGCATCGAAGCTCCCATCGTCAGACTTTCGCCGGATCGTGACAGCCTCAAAGTTACATTCAAGGATGGCTACTCCTACGATCTCTCCGCCGAGATGCTGCGTGTAATGAGCCCGTCGGCGGAAGTGCAGGGTCATTCCGCGGAGCAGCGCGTGACCGTGCCCGGCAAGCGCAACGTCAAGATCAAGACGATGCAGCCCGTCGGCAAGTATGCGACCAAGATCTCCTTCGACGATGGTCACGACACCGGGCTTTATTCCTGGTCCTATCTGCTCGATCTGGGTCAGAACAAGGACTCAAAGTGGAAGGGCTACCTTGAGGATCTGGCCGCCAAGGGCTTGAGCCGCGGTTGAGAAAACCGTTCGATCGGCGGGGCCCCATCGTCCCCGCCGATTTTTGATTTGTGCGATGATGATCTCAGCCACGTCGCGGTGTATTGCGGCTGTACACTACGCGGCAATGTCCGATCGCCATTGTGAGTCCGGAAGTCCGGCATCGCGGCAACGCGCGTGCAACGCGTCAATGAAATCCCGGGAGCCGACGGCATAGATGTCGTAGCCCGAGATCCCGCCCGCCTCCGCGACAACGGCATCGAGAACGGCAGCGCGAGAGCTATCTGCCGCGAACGTCACGTGGCGGAAATTGTCCAGTGCGCTGGCGTACGACTTCAGTAGGTTCTCCTGATAGAGTCCCTCGGCGGACGCTTGCCGAACGAGCGTGATGGATGGAGCATGCTCAAGCGATAGCGCGTGCTGCAGGACGCTCTTGATCTGCGCGAATCCTGCGCCCTCCGCAACCAGTACGATCGGCCGCTCGGAGCTGTCATCGAGAACGAATTCGCCGAACGGACCGCGCACTGAAACCTCAGTATTCACCAGCAGCGACGAGTATGGTCCCTGCGCCGTTTCCGCAGGGGCATCGCACAGCACGTGTGCCTCGATGCGCCGCTCATCGCAGGGGCAACTTGCCGCCGGCACCATGCGGCTTTCGCCATTGACTGTGATTTCCAGTCTCTGCCCGGCAAGATAGCGCATGCGTTCGGCCCGCGACGTGATCAGATGCAGCGCTATGCGCCGCCCGCCAAGCAGCTCCACCTCGCGCACGCGCGCCTTGATCGTTTGCTCGGGGATGTCGGTGGCACCGGCCAGCGGCACCTCCACGGTGAGGTCGCTCACGGCAGTGTAGCAGCACGCCAGAACGTAGCCCTGCGCTTTGTCCGCACCGCTCAACTGGTAGTCGTGTGGGCGCATCTTGACGGCCTCACCGGACGCGATGCGGCATTTGCAGTCGCCGCAGGTGCCATTCGAGCATCCATAAGGCATCGGCAGGCCGGCCCTGAGGCCGGCTTCGAGGATCGATTCGCTGCCCATGACCTCGAAGGTCTGCCCCTTGGGTATCAGCGTTACTTGGGCTGTCATCACACGCATAATGCGCTCCCTGGCGAGAAAGGCTTCCCACCGCGCCATGTCGGCGGGCGTCGTCTGCAGCTCGCGCATGAGCCACTGCATGATGGCGTTGGAGAAACCCTTTTCAGTGCGTCCCTCCTCCTCCGCCTCGGCGATCTTGTCGCTGATCCAGCCGACGACGCGTTCATAATGCATGAGTCTGCCACGCGCCGCAGCATAGTCGCGCCCAAGCTGCAAAAGTCGTTGCTGCATCACCTCGGGAGACGGCAGGTCCAGCCGGGTGGGCGCTTTGTTGATGGCCTGCTCCTTGATTTCCTCTACGCGGCGCAGCTCTGCCTCGTCCTCCAGCTTTACGTCTGGAAAGTGCCGCAGCGCATCCTCAAGGTCGATCTGGCCATCGAACGTCTTGAGTTCGCCCGACTGGGCCATGCGCTGCAGAACCGAGCGCGGTTGGCCTACGAGACGGGCAAGGCGGCTCAGGGGTATGAGATGCGGCATCAGGAAGCTCGGGTATCAGGCAAGTGGCTTGGGTTGGGCTCCCGCGCCACGCAGGGATGGGCATCCGGGCATCGGCGGCATTGGAAGTTGTGAGCGATGCTGAGCGCGCCAGACGGCCTGCGCGCCACTGCCCGGCGTCCCCATGTTATCCGCTCAGAAGCTCGACCCGAACGACAGATCGCGCGCGTCGTGTGGCGCAGGCACGCCTGCCAGCCGTGAGCCCTGCGAAACCGGACCGCCGGGAAACAGCAGATAGAGGTATTTGCTGCCCCCTTGCGCCGCGAAGGCATCGTTGAGAAGGCCAGCCAGATAGCGCGCATTTGGCGCCCGTCCGCGCTCGACATAAATGGAGCGCAGAAGCTCGATGACCTTCCAATGCGCATCGGCGAGTTCGATTCCTTCGTCCTTCGCCAATTGGCTGGCGGAGTCCTTCGACCAGCCGCCGATCTCGTGGGCTCGTGCCGCTTTGTCGATGTCTGCGCCCTGCTCGGCTTCGATAACTTTGTTGATGTCGATATTGGTCATCAGGTTTCCTCCGTCGTTGGTCCCCTTATGCGAAATGTCGCAGGCAGTGTTGAATCCGCCGTGCGCGAAAATCAACCGCTCCCGATCAGTCGGCGCGCATTGTTCTGCCGCGCGAGGGATCGCCGGCCGGCTACTTGTCGGGCGGGGAGCGCCGCAAAGGGTTGCCACGGCAGTGATCGAACCAATCGTCCGGAATGTCGGTATATTCGGGCGTTTCGACCTCGAACTGCTGACCGATAAGCCCGAGACGATCCTTCAAATAGGGCGATAGACCGCCGACGAATTGTCGTAGATTTCCGCATACATCGCACAGGATGTAGACCCGACCGTCGATGCGGCGCGGCCGCCAGCCCTTCGGCATCGCATTTTTCAGCAGGGTCGGTGCGGTGACGGCGATCTCGTGTTCGGTCTGACAGGCCTCGCAGCGAATTTTCATCAAAAACCCTCCGGTTGGCCGGCGCAGCCGCAGGTAGTGGGCCATCGAGTACCGCGCTGCTGGCGTCGGTGCCTCAGCGTCTTACGCGGTTGCGATGCAAGCCGCCACCTTCTTGCTCACCGAAATCGCACTGCGCATATTCTGGCACGCCGAGGCTTTCCTGTAGATAGCTCGAAATGCCGCCTTTGAAATGGCGGATGCTTCCGCAGCAGTCGCACAATGTGTAGGTTCGGCCATTGATACGCCGTACGACCCAGCTTTGCGGCAACCCGGTTGCGGCGTCGCGAGGCGCATTCGCCGGGTAAGGTGCCATTTTGCAGGCGTCACAGGTGAGATCCGGCGATTGGCTCATCGTATCCTCCACGGGCGTTGTCGCAAGCTTACATTATATCTCGCGTTTCCCGCATTATCGTGTCGAACGGCAGCGTGAGGCAAGCGATCGTAGGGGCCGCAGGTCGTTTGTCCCTGTGCTGGTAGATGCGCTTCGCATCCGCCGTGGTGGGCCATCGGCACGCCCGCCTTCGGTTCTCACAAAAACCCGCGCGGCGAAGGAGCCTTTCACAACGCGCGCGAGCTGGTCTAGAACGTGCGCCGTGCCGTTCGCGATCCCGCAGTGCGGTGCGGTTTGCCATGGCGTAGGCCAAAAGAGACAGCACCGGAAAATCATGAACCCGTTCTTGAACCCGCGCGATGGAGTCCGCAAGGCACCGTATCTACCCGATGCCGCTAGCCTCTCGCCGGCCCTCTGGGAGGCTTGAGCATGGCGACCCCGCTTCTGACACTCCAGGCAATCGCCCTGACCTTTGGCGGTACGCCCCTGCTGACGCGGGCCGATCTCATCGTTGCCCCCGGAGATCGCATCGCGCTTGTCGGTAGAAACGGCTCGGGAAAGTCGACGCTGTTGCGGATTGCGGCAGGGCAGGTGAAGCCGGATTCGGGTGAGCGCTTCATTCATCCAAGTGCGGTGGTTCGCTATCTCGCCCAGGAGACCGATTTCACGGGCTTTGAAACCACGCTGCACTTTGTCGAGGCCGGCCTGAAGCCGACTGACGATCCCTACCTCGCTCGGCAAGCCTTGTCGGACTTGGGTCTAGCCGGAAATGAGAAGATAGCTCGCCTTTCCGGCGGCGAGGCGCGCCGTGCCGCGCTGGCGCAGGCCATTGCAGCGCGCCCTGACGTTCTGCTGCTCGATGAGCCCACCAACCATCTCGACCTGCCGGCGATCGAATGGCTTGAGCGCACGCTGTCGGGCCTGCGCGCAGCGATCCTGCTGATCAGTCATGACCGTCGTTTTCTGGAGAATCTTTCGCGCACCACGGTCTGGCTCGACCGCGGCGTGACGCGACGGCTGGAATCGGGATTTGCAGGTTTCGAAGCCTGGCGCGACGATCTTCTCGCCGAGGAGGAACGCGACGCGCACAAGCTAGACCGCAAGATCGTGCGCGAAGAGAAGTGGATGCACGGCGGCGTCACAGCGCGCCGCAAGCGCAACGTGCGCCGCGTCCGCGAACTCGCTGCCCTGCGACAGGAGCGTCGCGATCGCCGCCGCATTGAGGGGAATGTCAAGCTGGAGGCCTCCGATGCACAGATCTCGGGCCGACTCGTGATCGAGGCTGTCGATCTCGTAAAAGCGTTCCCCGAGCGGGCGGCGGTGGACCGCTTCTCCACGCGTATCATGCGCGGCGACCGCATCGGTTTCGTTGGTCCGAACGGCGCCGGCAAGACGACGCTCATAAAACTGCTGACGGGTGCGCTTGCGCCCGACAGCGGCACGGTGCGGCTGGGGACGGGGCTCGACATGGTCGTGCTCGATCAAAAGCGCGACGATCTGGATCCGGCATGGACCGTGGCCGAGGCTCTGACACGCGGCCGCGGTGATCAGGTCATCGTCAATGGCAAGCCACGCCACGTGGCGAGCTACATGAAGGACTTTCTGTTCCTGCCCGAGCAGGCACGCTCGCCCGTTTCGGTGCTCTCCGGCGGCGAACGTGCGCGCTTGTTGCTGGCGCGGGCGCTGGCATTGCCGTCCAATCTCCTGGTTCTCGACGAGCCGACCAACGATCTGGACCTGGAAACGCTCGATCTCCTGCAGGAGTTGCTGGCCGACTACCCGGGCACTGTGCTTCTCGTCAGCCATGACCGTGATTTTCTGGATCGCGTCGTCACGTCGACAATTGCATTCGAGGGCGAAGGCCGCTGGATCGAATATGCCGGTGGCTACTCCGATATGCTTGCGCAGCGCGGTGCGGAGCCACCCGACGCGCCCGCGCGCGATAAAAAGCAGACGAAGACATCCAAGGATATGGTTGCAACGGCTGCGTTTGCACCAGCCGCAGCAAGCGCGCAAGCCAGACGCAAGCTGTCCTTCAAGGAGAAGCATGCGCTTGAGCAGCTTCCCATCGAGATCGCGCGCCTGGAGAAAGAGATTGCGACCCTTGAAGCAAGGATCGCTGCGCCGGATCAGTTCACCAGGGATCCGGACGCTTTCGCCGCCGCCACCGCTCGTCTTGCTGCGGCACACGCCGAACTCGGCGAAAAGGAAGGCCGCTGGCTCGAACTGGAATTGCTGCGCGAGGAGTTCGAGGCGCGGGGATGAATGGTGCCGGCAGGCCAAATCTCAGTCACAACCGCCAGACGTAATTCAATCAAAACGTGACGTGCACGAGCTTAATTCTGCGGCCATCGCATTGGATTGCATGACAAAAATCCGCAGCATGCAAGATGAACACAGAATGAACGGCGCGTTCAGATGCCATCCATGCACGATGTGGCTTCATACGCTCATGCATTGCCTTTCCTGACACCGGCCCTCGCTTTCCCCCCAAGTGATCGGCCGGTTCACAAGGGCGCAGCCCGGGGAGGGACTGCGCCCTTTCTTCTTTTTTCGAAACGTTCGTTTTTCCCTTGGGGGGTTTGGCTGCGCGACCCCCTATTGCGCCGGCTTCGGCTTCGACCAGTCTTCCTTCACCTCATCGCACTTCTTGGAGATGAAGTCGTTGATGTCCTCGACGAGCGTCGATTGCAAAACATTCAACGTGTTGTCGGTGCCGGTTGCCGTCCACATCACGCCTTTGAGCAGCGTGGGTGCCGACAGTTCGCCCCAATTGATCTTCGCCTTCACCGCTTTGCCGTTTTCGAACGCAACCGTCGGAGCGAAGTCGATATCGATTTTGGCATCCTCTTTCTTTTCGCGGCTGACCGTGCATGAAACATGATGCGTCTTGAGCTTCAGATCGTATTTGGCCTCGTTCATGGCCTGCACCAGCATGCCGCGTTCGATGTCGATGTCGGCGTTGCAATGCACCGGCCCCCATGGCCAGGAGACCTTTGCTTTTGAGACCATCTTGTCGAGCTGCGATTTGCGCCAGGATTTCGGTATGGAGCAGGTAATCTTGCCGCTGGCGTCTCCGGGATTGCGGAAGGCCCTGCACAGTTCCACCTTGCAGGATTTGCGCGCATCCCGCTCCGCCTTTTCCTCCGGTGTCAGCTCGGCTTCCGTCAGACCGGATACGATGGAGGTCTTCTCCTCGGCGTGGGCCCGGGGGCTGGCGGTCGGACCTGTAAGCGGCAGGAGGAGACAGAGGCTTGCCGCTGTCGATGCGGTCGCCAGGGCATGGAATGCACGGAACGAACGGCGCGTCATGGGCGCTCCTTGTGGATGGGTTCGGCTCGGTGGAGGATTGCGGCTGCCCGCCCTACAAGCCATCGCTCGTTTGGCGTCACGTGCTGCAATCCAGCTGTCTTGAAGCCGCCAATTGGTGCGGAACTGAGGCCGGCTTGCACGTCCCTCGGCGGGCCGACACGCGCAGCGCTATTTTCCCGATTGCGCGGACATTTTTCCGGTTCCGAGGGGGCCGGCCCAGCCTTCGCGCTCTTCTTGAAACACGCACGCGCCATCCCATATCAAGGCCAAGGCCTTGTGGGTCGCCTCGCTTGGAGGAACCCCCAGCCGGCGCGGCCTTCGGGCGCGTGGGTATCAGGTCGCTGCAGGGTCCTCGGACCCGCTGAAGTCGCTTCGTGAAAGGGCTTTGGGCCAATGAATCGTATGTCTCTGTTATCTAACCCGCTTCTGCTGGGGTTCGATCAGATTGAACGTCTGATCGATCGTGCCTCTAAGGGCGGTGACGGCTATCCCCCCTACAATATCGAACGCATTGCGAGCAGCGAAAGCAGCAAAGAGCGCTTGCGCATCACTTTGGCCGTCGCCGGGTTCACCCGCGACCAACTCGACATTGTGGTGGAGGACAACCAGCTCGTCGTGCGTGGCAAACAGGCCGAGGACACGGGCCGCGAGTACCTTTATCGCGGCATCGCAGCACGACAGTTCCAGCGCACTTTCGTCTTGGCCGATGGCATCGAGGTTCGCTCAGCAGACCTTTCGAATGGCCTTTTGCAGATCGATCTCATGCGCCACGAGCCGGAGCGAATGGTGCGCAGGATCGACATCGGTGAGAAATCGAAAACCTAAACTTCGCTTTTTCGCCCAAATTAAAAACGAATCGCGGATGATGTGGTGTCGGAACCGCGTGCTGGGGCCATTATACGGTCACGGCCCGGCACTAGGGTCCGCATGACGCGTCCCGAGCCTCACCCAACCGAGGAGTTCCGTCATGACCATGAAAAACACGCTGAAGCCCCACGGGGACACCGAAGAGCGTGTGCTGCCGATCATGAGCGAGCTGGAATTCGCAAAGCTCGGTGATGGCCACGTTGCTTACATCAAGACCATGACTTCGGAGGAGGCGAGCCGCCTGTTCCCGACTGTCGAAGGTCTACCGCAGGGCATTAACCTGTTTGCGCTGCATGGCGCCGACGGCACGCCGCTGGCGTTGACCGATACGCGCTCTGCCGCGGTCGGACACGCTCTCGGTGACGAGTTGGAGATCGCCAGCTTGCATTAAGCTGGCAAGGGCGCAGCGCCGTTGACCGATAGGTGTGCGGCGCTGGTCCTCGCTTGACAGCCCGATAATCGGTCGCTGCGAGGCCTATTTGTTGCGGTGCGGTGAGTTGTCAACCGACGCCGCGAAGAATTCATTTGAGACGGCCGAATGTAAAAAGCCACGGCTTCGCAAGCCGTGGCTTTTTGGATTTGCTGGGAACGTTTCTGCGGCGGCGCGAGCCTGAGTGGTACCATCTCGCACCATCACACCGCGGGGCTTCAACCGCGATAATGCGCGAACTGGCCGCGCGGCTTGAACCGCTCCAGGTATTCCGGAACCACAACGCCCGCCGCCTTGGGATGTGCGACGCCGAGCGCCACAATCGTGCGTTCCTCCGACATTGCGGCTTGGCTGACCACGTTATCGGATTGCAGCATGCGGACTTGATCAACGGTGATCGGGCGCAGGCTGTTGGGCAGCGGCCATGTCAGCAGAGCCTGCAGCTTCGCCAGCCAGAACGGCAAGGGGAAGTAAGGGCGGTTGCGGCCTGCCCACCTCTGGGTATCGTCGAGGAGGCTGCGAAACGTGGCGACCTCCGGTCCGCCGATCTCATAGATGGTGCCAGGCTTGCCGGCCCCTTCGGCGGCATTGACGATGGCGGTTGCGAGATCGCCCACGAACACCGGCTGGAATCTCGTCTTACCCCCGCCGACGAGCGGCATCAGCGGTGACGAACGCGCCATGCTCGCAAACCGGTTGAAGAACTCGTCTTCCGGACCGAAAACGATCGACGGCCGCACGATGATGGCGTCTGGGAACTCCGCTAGGATCGCAGCTTCGCCTTCGGCCTTGGAGCGCGCATAAGCAGCGCTGGAGTTCTTGTCTGCCCCGATCGCCGAGACATGTACAAGGCGTTTCACACCAGCCTCGCGCGCCGCCCGCGCCACCGCCCGCGCACCTTCGACGTTGACGGAATGCAGCTTTTGCTTGCCGCTGTTCGACATGATGGCAACCGTGTTGATCACCACCTCGGCGCCCTCGATCGCGACGCTGCAGGACTGGGCATATCGAAGGTTGGCCTGTACAGCGTGGATCTGGCCGACCGCCCCCATCGGTTGCAGGTGTCCCGCCAAGTCGGGCCGGCGCGACGCAGCGCGCACCCGCCAGCCCCGGTTGGCGAGCTCCCGGACGACATGGCGGCCGACAAAGCCCGGCCCGCCGAAAACCGTCGCCAGACCACCGTGCAACAGTTTGGATCTCATGGGTTCATCCTTGTTGTTTGGGTCGCAATCGACGTGTTGGTGTGCGTCGGGGGAGAGGTCACGTCGGCACGGAGCATCACCTGTCGCCCAGCCGTAATCTGCTCAGCAATGCGAGCACTCCCGCAAGGTCGTCACGTCCGCCCTCCAACCACCTCGGCGTAGTTGTCCGCACTATAAGGACCTGTGGCCCCGTGTGAAGTGCGCCAGAAGTCCTGTACGGCCCCAACACCCAGAATTGCGCCTTGCTGCACGCCAGCATGGCCGGCCAAGCCGGTCATTGACAATTCTGGCGGCGCCGACTAGTTGAAGCGCCTCGGCATGATTATCGTGCTGGCCCAGATGGCGGAATTGGTAGACGCACTGCTTTCAGGTAGCAGCGCCGCGAGGCGTGGAGGTTCGAGTCCTCTTCTGGGCACCA
>JRYH01000028.1_pt1 | contig 57618 bp, 79 predicted proteins | sample 235351 | NCBI WGS metagenome assembly JRYH01 (sample SAMN03074221, study PRJNA261480) | activated sludge metagenome | biome: Wastewater Treatment Plant; feature: Wastewater; material: Activated sludge; isolation source: activated biomass of a wastewater treatment plant treating wastewater... ... | reverse complement strand
CGCGCAGCCGCTCGGCGATGTCGGCCTCGTAGTGCTCGCGCACGATCCGGTCCTGGATCTTGGCGGTAAGATGGCGGAAGCTCTGCTCGAGCTGTGCGCGCTTCTCCGGCGTTGACCACTGGTCGACGGCCCACTCGCGCTCGAACAACACGTCGATCATAGGCTTGGCGCGCGCGAGCTCGGCCTCGAGCGCATCAGAGCCGCGCGCGCGCACCAGTTCGTCGGGGTCTAAGCCGTCGGGAAGCGCAGCGAAGGCCAGGCTCATGCCGCTCGCCGCAAGCGGGAGAGCGACGTCAACGGCGCGGTGCGCCGCGCGCCGGCCAGCGCTGTCGCCGTCGAATAGCAGTACTGGGACACCTGCTATTCGCCACATCATCCGGCACTGCTCCTCTGTCAGCGCCGTTCCAAGCGGCGCAACGGCCTCGGCGAAGCCGGCCTGGGAGAGTGCCACCACGTCCATGTAACCTTCGACGACAAGCAGTCGCCGCCGCTCGTGTGCGGTTTGCCGCGCGCGGTGGATGTTGTAGAGCACGCGGCCCTTGTGAAAGAGCGGCGTCTCTGGCGAGTTCAGGTATTTCGGGGTTTGGTCAGGATCGAGCGCGCGGCCGCCGAAGGCGATGACGCGCCCGCGCCAATCCCAGATCGGGAACATAAGCCTATGACGGAACCGGTCGAAAGGGATCGGGATGTCGTCTCCGGCGATCAGCATGCCGGCCGCGACCATTTCCTTGACAGTGAATCCCTTCTTCCCGAGGTGCTCCTTGAGCCCGTATCGGGAGTTCGGCGCATAGCCGATGCGGAACTCCTTAAGGGTAGGGGAGGAGAGCCCGCGCTTCTCCGCATAGCTCGCACCGGGAGCGCCGGAGCGCGCTGCGAGGCTCTCCTCGAAAAACTTTGCGGCCGCCTCCATCAGGAACAAGAGCCGCGCGTGGCCTTCCTGCCGGTGCTGGGTGGAGCGCTCGGTCCTCGGGATGACAACGCCGGCTTCCTTTGCTAGGCGCTCGACCGCCTCAGGAAACGTCAGCCCTTCGGTCTTCATCAGAAAGGCAAAGACGTCGCCGTGCTCCCCGGAGCTGAAGCAGTGATAGAAGCCTTTCTGGTCGTTGACGAAAAACGACGGCGTCTTCTCGAACTGGAAGGGCGAAAGGCCGACCAGTTCGCGGCCGGCCCGCTTGAGCGTCACCTTGCGGCCGACCACCTGGCTAACAGGAAGTCGCGCGCGGATTTCGTCCAAGAGTTGCGGTGCGAATTTCATCGCGTTGCTCTCGGGATCCAGATCATCTTGCCACCTTCGTAGCGGAGATGCCCCATCGCCCTGCCGGCGACACGATTGTCTTTGTCTGCGTACCACTCAGCTGGATATCGTACGCCGTGTCCCTCCGTGCTTTCACCCTTCGTTTGTGCGTACTCGAGCAGATAGGGGTCGATCGCTGCAGGGGTGCAGGGTAGGTTTTTGAAGACTGGATCGTCGTAAGGTTTGGTCATCCGCAGTCCCGATGAGTTAAGGCAATGTCCCATGGTGCCTACTCCGCCAGCGCGCCTTCGATAGTCTGAGGATCTGGAGCACTCAGGCGGATCTCGATGCGCTCGATCGTGTAGAAGGACGGTCCCCGCTCCACGAGATCATGGAGCATGTCGAGCTCCTCGAATTGGTGCTCGACGTCGACGGTCCCCGCGTCCGATGCGTAGTAAATGGTTGCGGTCCACCGCGGCGGGACGCCGGGCGCGCGCGGCATGTTGTAGAATGGGTCGTTCGTCTTCATCGACGTTATTCCTTTCTAAGCGCGAGCCGTCACGCCGCGTTCGCCAGCTCGGCCATTTCTTTTGCGGCCTTCGCGAGCTTCTCTTCGAGCGCGGGGTGGATCTCCAGGTTCTGCATGGCCCGGGTCGCAGCGACGTAGAACAGGCGAAGTTCGGGCGCATGGTTCGTTACGCCGCCTGAGAGCGGGGCGTGCGCCAGGGCTTTCTTATTCTGATTGTCCGTCTCGCTCCGGACCGTGCTTAGAAAATCTTCGCAGAGGCGCACCGCGGGCCACTCGAGCCCCTTCGACTTGTGCGCCGTCGACAGCACTACGTCGGCGTTGTCCGGTCTGTTCGGCAGTCCCTGCAGGGTTCGCCTCAGGTTATCGATCCCATAGTCGTCGATCAGCTTCACCCAACGGCGCAGGTCGGCAGCGCTTTCGCCTTCCATTTCGCACGTCTGTCGGACCTCGTCCCAGTTCGAGAAGCCCAAGAGCTCAATCGGCATGAACACAGGACGGTAGTTCATCAAATCCTGTGCGCCGGTGAGGAAGCGCAAGATCTCGTCGACACCACCAACAATACAGGGTTTCTTGTCTTCGCCGATCAGCGCGAAAGCTTCCTCTAGCAAGCGAACGTTCGTCCGCGCCAAGATGGCATTCGGCTTGTCGACCATTCCGAGCGAGCTGATGCGCTGGGGGTTTCCAGTGAGTGGGACGGTCTCGCCGAGCACCGAGAGGATCCGGCTTGCGTTGTCCGCGAGGGCGGTCCCGAACCGAAAGCTCGTGGACAGTCTCGCCTCGATCTCGGTCGGTAGCAGGTTCATGGCGTTGACGGCGCCACGCCACTCGTAGATCTGCTGGTGACGGTCTCCGACGCAGACGACCTGCGCCTGCTGGTGAAGGATCATCCTCAGTACGACGCCGTTCGTGTCCTGGGCTTCGTCGAGCAAGATGAAGTCTCCGGGCAGCATCGGCTTCGCAAGCGCCCATAGCTTCAGGTAGCCGTCGTGCGTCATCGGCATGTCGGATCGCGGGTCGCTCATCTGCTCCCACAGTACGAACGCGTCGTTCAGAACTTGCGAGGCAATAGCCGAGAGCGTCCCTGCGTCGAGGGCGAGGAACTTACCGGAGAACACCACGTCATGGACCGACAACTCTGGACGGCCAGATCGCAACCACGTCTGCACGCACGACAGGACGAGGAACGCCCAGCCTCGCGAGGTGACCGGGAAGTTACGCGCGACGTGGCGGCCAGGATAGCGCATCCGCATCGACACGAAGCCGGCGTTGATTTTTCCCGTCATCTTCTCGATCGTGTAGCGGCGCTTAATGGATTGGAAGGCGAGCGAGTGCGTGGTTTTGCACTCGACGTTCGTCGGGAACTCCTTGCGGGCCTCGGAAGCGATAGAGCTGTTGAAGGATAGGTAAAGACCGCGACGCCGCGTGGATCGCGAGAGCTGCTTCAGCACAGTGGTCTTGCCGCATCCCGCATAGGCATTGATGCGCAGTTTCTTGCCGGTCTTGAACTGCTCGATGCAGTGTTCCTGCTCTTTCGTTGGCCTCATGCTCATGCCGTGTGTTCCTCGTCTGCCTTGATTTTCTCTGGCGGGCGCATGGGCATAATCAGCCCCACCCCTCCATCGAAGTGGAAGCGCATCGGTCTGCTGCTCTGCTCGATCTGCATCTCGTAGGTGATCGCCCCAAGGACCTTCAGGCGGTCGATGAGAGCTTGGTCGAACCAGTTGGCGCCGATGCGGATCATGTGCGTGGCTGGCTTCTCCGGCTTGGAAAAGCCCGAGCCGTCACAGTCAATGCACTCAAGTGGCAGCGAGCTCGTGTGGTGTGGGGATGCGACTCGACCGGTGCCTCCACACTGCTTGCACTCGGCATCCTGTCCGCATTCGCAGCACTCATAACCGCCGCTGCCCGAGCAGTTCGGGCATTCGTAAGAGTGGCCGCTACCCTTGCACGACGAACAGGAGACGGCGGGTGTAGCCGAGATCGTGTGCGTGTCTTCGATGAGGAGGGGAGAGGGGGGCAAAACGAAGTTGTCGACATGCAATCGGAGCCTATCCAGGCTTGGCCCACCTGGCGGCACGTCTGCTCTCCGGTTCACACGGATGATGATCCACCCATCGCTCGCGTAAGTGTGTTGCCCTTGGGAGAATGGCTTGCAAAGATCCAAACCCAGGAAGTGGTCGCCCTTGCTGCAGAACTGCATTAAGTCGACGGTATCGCCGATGCTCATGAGCGGCCCTCCTCGTCCTGATGGGGCGGCAGCTCACGCCACATTTTCGCGCATGCGGGGTTGAACGCGAACGCTGGCTCGTCAGGGATCTCTCCATCCGAGCCGTACTCGAAGACCTCCGTGAAAAAGTGGTTTTCGCTAGGCTCGTTTGCTTCGTGGAGCCATTGGACGCCGTCCGACGGGCTGTGGCCGAAGGTTTCTACTTTCTCGCTCGCGGCGCGGGCGCTCTTAGCGTCTACATCGTAGACGTAGCAGCCGACGTAGTAGCGGTAGACGCGGAATGTCTTAATCATCGAACCTCCAAGGCTTGCTCCTGCCGCCGACCCCGACGAGCACTGTGTTGACGTACGTGCCGACCTCGGCGAACGAGCCGGGCGGGAGATCGACCATCCAGCCTCCGCGATCGGCCAGGAGCTTGCGGAAAGCCGCGGCCTTCTTGGTCTCGCGGAACTCGGTCCCGGCGCTCATGATCGAGAGCAGGAAGCCGTCGGGCTTGAGGAACTTCAGCGCCCAGGTGACGTGGTCGATGTCCCGTTCCATATCGAAGGGCGGGTTCATGACGATGCCGTCGTACAGATCGCGCGGATCGGGCTCGATCTTCAGGAAATCGCCCGTGATCACGCGGTTGAAAAGGCCGCTATCGCGCAGCGCCGTAGCAAGAGGGGACTGGATCTCGATGCAGTCGACCTTGTGTCGGACCTTGCCGACGCATTGGCCGCGGTCATAGATCTCTCGGGGCTTGAGCAGTGCCCGGGCAAGATTGCCGGTGCCGGCCGACGGCTCGAGGATGCGGAAAGGGCGCTCGCTGTACGGGACATGCTTGGCTGCGACCGCTTCCGAGACGCGCGGCGGGGTGGGGTAGAAGCCATAGAGCTTGGCCGGCGTCGTCGCGCGCCGCTCGAAGATGTCCTCTTCCTTCATCTGCCCGTCGCCGATCACCTCGCCGTAGTAGGCGGCCAACTCTTTGTTGACGAGATCGACCAGATCGTCACGCTGGAACCACAAATGTGCGTTGCCGTTCTTGTAGATGCAGACCTTGAAATACTCATTGTAGTGCTCGGAGGCGCGCGGGCCATAGCCGGGCCGTTCCTGTGAAATCTGCCAAAGGAAGTCGGAGCGGGCGTGCCGTGGGTCGCCCCCATCGAGGATCTGGAACGTCCGCTCGATGTCACGGAACGTCTCGTGGGTGTGATTGTGTTTGTGGATATAACCGCTGTCGTCCGCCATGCGGGTCAGGATCATGCGACTGCCGACCTTGAAGCCGTCGTGCGATCGAAAGCGGCGATCAAGTCCTGAGAATGCGTTGGCGATGCCGCGCCTCCAGATCATCTGTGCCTGGGCAGCAAAGCCGGCTAACGTCGACCGAACGTTCTCGGCCGTAAACGGCGGCGTAGACTTGGCGATTTCCTCTTCGTCGATCATCTCACGGCGATGACGCGGCCGTTCGGGAACGTAGCGGAGTTGGCTGGCGAAGTCCTTCTTCGCCTCGGCGTCCATGAGGTGCGCGATGCCACAGCGGTCAATGACGTACTCCCAGCACCGTAGGTTCAGGAGCTTGCCCGCGACACGAAGATAGAGATCGCGATCGGGCAAGCGAACGGCCTTGTGAAACTCCTCGATCTCGTTTGCGTCGCGTTGGTGGTGGAACTGTGCGCCGGGCGTGACGGTCTCGATCGCCGAATAAGCGGCCCTGATCGCAGCGTCAGCCTCGGCAATTCGATCGAAGGCGGTCGTGTAGAGGGACATTGCGCGGTGCAGGCCCGCTTCGATCTCGTCAACGTCTGGCAGGTTAATGGGGAGCTGCACGGTCATCTCAGGCGGTCTCCTCAAGATCCTGGCCGGGATCGGCCGCCTCTATCGTTTCGAGGAGATCCCAATGCTGGGCGATCTCCCAGGCGGCATCCGCCTTCAGTTCGCTGCTGCAGGCGGTTGCGAAGTCCTCGAGGATCAGATCTGTGTTGACCTCGTCGTAGCCGACGGCCTTGGCGCGCCGCTCCAGCACGTCGTCCCAACTCTCGCCGGGGAGCTTGCGGAGGACCTTCATGCTGCCCCCCGCAGATTGAGAGCAACGAACAGCTCCAGCTCAAAGGCCGCCCCAGATACTGCCATTGCTGTATCAGAAATGTTGTCCTGGTCGAAACTTTCGAACTTGTGGGCGCACGCCCCGGCGTAATTTGGGTTTTCTTTTCTGAAACTCTCTTCTCTTTCCGCATTGACATCGGTCGATTGCATCGGTAGTCTCCTAAGCATTCTCCGGAATAGTGCCTCGGCACATTCGTGGGGATTTGGGATTGCACCGATGGGCCGAACTCTTCGCGGGAGTTCGGCCCATCGCGTTTCTGGCTACCGATTCCTGATGGCCCGAGACCCGAACAAAATTGTCTGACGAGATCTGGAGTTAAGCTCCTCGTCGATCAGTGCGAGTTCGTGCTCAACGTCCTGCACGGGACGGAGCGCGTCGATCGGATCGGAGTAGGGATATTCGCTGAAAGCGAGCCACTTCGCCGATTGGAGCTCATTCAACTTTTCTTCGCGAAGTACAGCCAACTCATCCGGCGCATAATGATCGAAGTTGTCCTGGCGCCCAAATGATTGTGCAAACATAGCCTTTCTCCTAATGGCTGGGTGATTTGGTTTTGCACTTTCATTCTAGTAGACATTGCTAAAATAGCAATGCTAAAGTGCTTCGCGCGTTGCGATTGCAGCAATGGAGGGTGCCATGGATAAACCGGCCGAGGGCGCGTCGGTGCTGCGTCTCGCTGTCGATAACGGCCCGACGGTGAACGATGGCGTCGTGGATCTTCTGAAGAAATATCTCGACATGGCGGAGAACGGGCAGGTGGTCGCCATCGGCATCGGTGCCGTGATGAGCAATGGAGATGCCGTAACGGCGATCGACACAGGCGGCGTGTTTTGTCACGACCTCAACAGTGCCGTGTCCCTTATGGGGCACCGCCTCTGTGCGGTCATTCTTGCCGAGGGCTACTGATGTTCTTTGGAGCCGTCCCCGAGCATGTGATCCAGCAAGTTTTCAAGATCATCGACTTCAGCGAGTGGAGTGAGATCTATGTTTGCTGCTCCGGCGGCTTTCGCATTGAGCGGGCGCTGCTGCAGCTGAATAGCAACTTCGTTGTACGTTCAAACGACGTAAGCCTGTTCTCCGGTGCGATCGCTGAATTGGCGCTCGGCCAGGAGTTCCCGCTGAAATTCCATGGCCAACTCGAGTGGGTCGAGGGCGAGCTCGCGAAGGGCACATTCATCGAGCGCGTCGCTGCCATGCTCGTAGCCTTCGACATGGCTCGGCATTCGACCGGCAGCCGCAACCGCTACAAGGACGCGCACGTCGCGGAGTATCGACGCACTTTCAAGGAGCTGATCGAAAAAACTGCCGGCAGGCTCGAAAACGTCACCAAGCAGATGCCGATCGCCAGCTACGCAGGTTGCGACTGGCGTAAGCACGTCGATGAAGCAATCGAGAAGGGCGCCGGGATCGCCGCGTTTCCCCCGTTCTTCCGCGGGGATTACGAGAAGCAATTCGAGTTCATTCACAAGAACGTCGAGTGGCCGGCGCCGACGTACGATATCTACGATCCGAAGACCCTCGGCGACATTGTGGATCGGATCGAGGCGAGTGGCGTCCCGTTCTGCATTCTGACGGACCAGCACCTGGAGGGCAGGCAGCCGGTGATCGAGTATGTGACGGGCCGAAAGGTCCCGCACTTCTGCTACGCCTCGACGGAGCACTCGAGCTATCGGCACTTCGTCACCACGCAGGAACAGTTTCCGCACCTGCCGGTCAACCTCTCCAAGCTGTCGGAGAAAACCCAAATCCGAGTGGTGGAGGCGGATCACAAGCAGGTCAACTGGATCAAGGACATCTACCTGCAGCGGTCCATCGTTCACACGAGCGGCATGATGAATTTCTTCGTCTATTTGGACGACATGCTGCTCGGCGCGCTGGTCTACACGCTCGCCAAGTACCCGACGTACAACGACGACGAGACCCAGGCGATCTATCTGCTTTCTGATGTAACCACGACGCGCGACGGGAAGCTCTCGAAGCTGGTCGCGCGTCTTGCGAGTAGCAACACGGTGCTGAGAAAGCTCAACATCCGCTACCTCAATCGCTTTAACCTGGTTGTGACCACTGCGCGGACGCACAACCCCGTCTCGATGAAGTATCGCGGCATCTACGAGCTTCTCTCTCGCCGGCCATCCGACAATCCAGACGAAGGGAACATTCTGCAGTACGGCCGAAGGGCGACCGACGAAACGCCTGAGGAAATGTACTCGTGGTGGTGGAAGCGATATGGACAGAAAGAAGTCGAGCGGCTCCAGCGAAACCGCGGAGCTTGATAAGCCGCGCCCGAGCGGCGATCAGCCAAAGCGGGGCAAGAAGCGCATCTACGCATCGGATGACACACCGATCGTGGAGAGCGAGTACCGTTGGGTCGCTCCGAAGTCGCTGTGCCGGCGCGAGATTAACGCCCGGTACATGGAGCCGCATCAGTTCCGGCGGCTCGTCGACAACATCAAGGCCGACGGCTGCCTGACGTCAGTTCCGCTCGTCTATCAGCACGACGACGGCGAGCTCGAGATTATCTCCGGTCATCACCGAACGGAAGCATCTGTGGAGGTCGGCCTGTCGCAGATCTACGTGCAGGTCATCGTCTCGCGCCACACTCATGAGCGCCTGACGGCCCTACAGCTCTCGCACAATGCGGTGGAGGGCCAGGACGACAAGGCCAAGCTGGCCGAGCTCTACAACTCGCTGGGCCTCAGCCTCAAGAAATACTCCGGTCTGACGGACGATGCGGTCACCGGTTTCGAGAAGATCAAGCTCGATGGCATCGGCGCTGCGTCGATCAGTTACGAGGAGATCTCGCTGCTTTTCCTGCCCGAAGAAAAGAAGGCGCTTGAGGAAGCTCTGGCTCATCTTGGGGAGCGGACGAACCGCAAAGGCCAGTCCGTCCATGCGGTATCTGCTGATCACTTCGACCTCTGGTTCGATGTGATCGTGAAGACCAAGCTCAAGATGACCGTGCACAACTCGGCCTTTGCGTTGCTGACGATGGCTGAGCTCGCACTCGAGCGGCTGGCCCAGATCGAGGCCGAGGAGGCCGAGGAGCCGGCCGCCGAGGAACCGCCTGCCAAGAAAGAGCGCAAGCGCAAGTGAGGCTCGCAAGATGGACCAGGATGTTGCCCTTGTCTTGAACGTCTTCATCGCGCTCGCCGGCGTGTTCTTCGGCGCGTGCCATCTGGCGCTTCGGCAGAAAATCATCAGCCGGCAGCGCGAGGAGATCGACGGGCTGCGGGCGAAGCTTAGCCGCAAGGATCTGTTCGGCTTCGCCGACGGGGCCGATGCCGACGATGTCGTCGACGAGTTCTGCTCTGACCTGCAGCGCATCCAGGACCTCCTCGCCCGGGGGTACATCAAGGACGCGACGCTGGAGATCGAGCGAGCCTTGGAGCACTACGCATGATGCAGGCAAAGATGCTGACGCGCGGCGATGGCCGCCGTGTCTACGAGGTGCTTCGGTCCGGCCGTCGCTGGGTCGTCACCCACCACGTCGTCCGCAAGACCTGGTGGATCGAGAATGAACACCGCACCCGGATCGACCCTGACGGTCTCCTGGGCGAGGAAATCATTGAAGCGTGCGCGCGTCATTTCGAAATGCTGGAGCCAGCTGAATGAGCGACCCACACGACCATGATGCTGAAGGTCGCCGGCGTGCGCCGCCGCGCCTCCTCGAATTTGAGAAAAATTTCGAGCAAGAGGCTGACTGCTGTGACCCAGAGGGGCCGATGCAGTTCATTTGCGTCAAGCAGAATGACGGCGGCGGCGGCCCTTTCTGGGTGATCCAGACTGAGCGCTGGGCAATCGATAGTATCGACGAGCTGGTCGCGCTGCTGAAGGAAGCTGGCATGCCGCAGAGCGCCGAGCTCGAGGAGCCCCGGGCGCCATGATCACCCTCGTCAAGCAGGACACTCCCCACTCTTGCGGCCTCGCCTGTCTCGCGATGGTGCTCGGCACCGATATGGACGGTGCGCGCGAGATCGTTGGCCGCACATGCGAAGAGGAGTATGCGGGGCTGGCCAAGTACGAAGAGCCCTTCGTTGGGGTCTTTGAGCAGGAGATGACGCACATCCTGTTCCAGCATGGCATCCCAACCGCCAGCTATGCTGATCCGAAATATTGGCCGGAGGAGCATTGGCTTCGGAAGTGCTGGTATCATCTTGCGCAAGTGAAGCTCAGCGACGTGCGCGCACATCTTGATGCCGGCGGGAAAGCTATTGTCGGCGTGCCATCCCTCAACATCCCCGATGGCTCACACTGGATCGTCGTGAGCGGTGGCAAGATCTTCGATCCGTCGCCGAAACGCGTCTACGAGGATGGGATGCCGATGGAGATCGAGCAGGCGATCCTCATCGGGCAGCCGCAGCTCATCATGTCTCCTGCTGAAATGGCCACCCTGGATGGAGTGCTGGCGTGATCGAGATCATCGCGCAGACGATCTACGAGGCCCACTTGGCCAATGGCATCGCCAAGGATCTTGACTGGCACGTGCTCTCGCACGCCGCGCGAGATCATTGGATCAGCGTTGCCGAGCGCGTTGTCGAGAGCCTGGAGGCGCGCGCCGCCGAAAACCTGGTCCCGTCCTCCTGGCTCAGGAGGCCGGCGTAGAACGATCGGAGCGACCATGCACCCAATCAGCATCATCGCGGCGATCGCCATGGTTGTTGCTGTCATTTGGGGCAACTACGAGCTGGCGTCGCTTATGGACGAGAATGAACGGCTCCGCAGTAAAGCCGAGAGTAGGGGAGACGTCATCGAGCTGCGCGGGCGGCTGAAGAAGGCGGAATCCGACCGGAGAATTGCACAGGAGAGGGCCCGGCTCGATCGACAGCTGGTGGAGCGTCTAGTCGGGCGTGAGCGGGAAGTTGAGCGCGCGCGCCTGCAGGCTGAGGACCGGGCCGGCTTTGCCAGAGCCGAGGCGGCCAAGCTGAAGGAGCAGCTTGATGCGATCAAGATGCGGATCTCCGCGGCCGCGGCGCCAACGGTCGAGGCCCCGGTGATCGAGGCTAAGCCGGTGCCGATCAAGCGGAGGGTAGTGAGAAGCCGCAAGCCTGCTCGAGTGGTTGTCCTGAGCGGCCAGTCAGAGGAGCCTCACACTTGGTTCCGTTGGGCGATGCCAAAACCGTGACGAGGTGCACGATGGATCGTATCGATTGGGAATTGGTTCTCATCGCTGTCCTCGCGGCCATTTCCTTCAGTCGTGCGACGGCAGGTAAACCATGGGATGTCTGGCTCTGGCGCGACCTTCTTGGGGTGCTGTGATGCGCATTCAGCACATCATCCCGCCGAGGCGTACCGTCCGAGAAGAGGAGGCGAGCCTGCTGCGCGAGCATCACAGGCGCGCCTCGGCGACTGAGTTGCGACCGCGGATGTCGCCTATGGTGATAGCCTGCTACTGCTTCTTCATCGGGATGATCGGAGCGATGCCAGTACGCCTCGTGATGGCCGCTCTCGAGCTTTGGTGGCTGATCTTTCTTGTCATTTTTTCCGGTGGCTATCGAGATGAGTCTGCTTTGCAAGATCGGCTGGCACTCCTGGGAGGAGCTCGAGCTGCACGTTCATGCCGCGGGCGTTGAGGACGGGCGCTCCTGGGCGTCGGGACGCGTCGATTGGCGGCGGGAATGCCTCCGCTGCGGCAAGGAGCAGGAGCGTCGTCCAGGTCTATATCACGAGCCCTATTGGAAGGACGCCATAGAATGACGGCTATATCCAGCCCCGCGCCGCTCGCACACCAGTCGCTGTAACCTGGAACCATAGATGGACAGAGAGAAGCTCTATCGAGAAATGGCGGCGGTTATCCGTGCCGACATTATGACGGACATGGCCGGGGTTGAGCCGACGCTTCAGAACATGCGGACAGCTTGCGCGCGTTCGGTCGCATCTATCATGTCGCCACTAAATCTCCGCATCACGGTGAGCGAGGACCTGCAGCGCGTGACCATTGTGCATGAGGAGCCCTAATGGCTAGCGAAGATCCGTCAGCTATGAGCCAGGACCCGACCGCGGCCTTGATAGGATGTTGGACGCCCCAAATCACCCCTCTCGAACGAGACTGGGAGGTGGTGGATCATCTGATGTTCCGTGGCTACTCGTCGGTATGATCTTAGGCTCGAGCGGTCTATACTACCCTTATGTCTTTGGCATTCGCCTCGGATCGTTTGGCAGTCTTGAGGAGGGCCGCGAGACGGTGGAGCGATACGTCAAGCTCGCGGAGCCCTTCATCAATGCGATTGTGGACAGGAAGCTTCCATGATCCGCGGGGATGCCTCTCTCTGGTGGTCGCTCATGTGCGGCTGCTCCAATAATCCCGCACCGACTGAGCGAACGCCTGGAGGTCTTCGAGGCTACAGCCATGGCCAGCAACGAACGTGGACTCATCGCCGTCCAGCGTCGTGACGGTCAAGGACACGCGGTTGTACAGAAGCTCGTCGCTCCAAGAGAACGCCTTCACGTCGTGCGGGTAAATGCCAAGCTCCGGTTCGTCGGAGCGGAACAGTGCGATGTGGTGGGTCATGATCTGATGTGCTCGCCCATGAGGTGGAACTCTGTTCTGCTCTCCAGGCGTCCCCTCTCCATTGGATAGAGCCAGAGCGTCACGGGGTTATCCCTGCCGGACACGGGAAGCTCGACACTGACTAGAGCCGTGCGCACGTCGGCGCTGACCTCCAGCGCATCGTTGATAGTCACACGGAAGACTTTTGACGCCGGCAGCACAGTCTCGATGCGCCGGGAAATCTTGTCGATAACTCCCGGAGACAGTTTAGCGCCGACCAGGCACCCGATCTCGTCGCAGAGCTCCTGGAGCTGCCGCATCTGATCTGCATTAAGGGCCCTTGGTCCGGAGATCGGTTTGCCTAAGCGTCGCTCGATCTGGTTCGCGACGAGCAGGAGCTGGCGTTTCTGCGTGGAAGACGCGGCATCCGCATAGGCGGCACTTAAGAGCGCCACGCGCGCCTGATCGAGTAGCTTTTCGTCTTCGGTCATGCAGTCCTCCTCGACGCCCATCAATGGACCGTCATTCTACCACACAACATCCCGCCAAAAAGCTCGCGATGGGCACTTCTGGCGATCTTTTGCTCGCGTGTGAGGGAGGGCATCTCCGCTCTACCACTTTGAGCCTCGCGCGCGTGCGACCCCTACAACCAGAAACGGAGGTTCACGAAATCCATCATGGCACGTAAATCCAAGGCTGCCGGCGCGACGCCCAAGCCGACCAAGAAGGGCGCGACGCCCGGACGGGTTAAAAAGTCCGCTGCCATCGATCTCTCGAAAAAGCAGAGGTACAACGAACGGCTTACCCCCGAGCAGGTTATTGAGGCCCTGGCCGCATCAGCCGGCATCAAGCGCGCAGCGGCGCGCATGCTCAAGGTCGCGCGCAACACCATCGACAATTACATCTCTCGGTATCCGGCCGTCGCCCAGGCGCTGGAGGAGATCGAGGAGGATCGGCTCGACATTGCCGAGACCGTCCTCGTCAACCGGATGACCGATGACAAATCTCCGGTCCTGCAGCTGAAGGCCGTCGAGTTCTATCTGCGGACCAAGGGCAAGAGGCGCGGCTTCACGATGGCCACCGAGGTCATGGGCAAGGATGGGGCCCCGATCGAGACCAAGGCCAACGTCACGATCGACATCTCAAAGTGCACGCCCGAGGAACTCGCCGAGCTCGAGCGCTCTGCGCTGGCAAGCGTCACCGCCGCCCCAACTCGCTGACACCTGACAATTCGGAGGGCGCATGTCCAGCCGGAATGCTGGCGTCGCCCTGCTCACACGCAAGATTGCGGGCAATCCCCTTCTTGCGCAGTCAGTGCTCGACGCCATCGAAAAGCGGCGCTGCGAAGAAAGCTTCGAGTTTTTCGTCGAAAAAGCATGGCCCTACGTCGACCCGACGCCATTTTCGCCGGGCTGGCATATCACCGCGATCTGCCTCCACCTCGAAGCCGTCACGCACGGCGAGATCCGCAACCTTGTCATCAACATCCCGCCGCGGCACGGCAAGTCGCTCATCGTTAGCGTGCTTTGGCCCGCTTGGGTCTGGATCCAGCAAGACCGTTTCAACGATGACGGCGTTAAGAGTCCAGTTTGCGGGAACAGCACGCGTTTTCTGTGCGCCTCGTACATCGACCGGCTTTCGACGCGCGACAACGTCAAGACGCGCAACCTCATCGAATCCGCCTGGTATCAAAAGCACTGGGGCGACCGGGTTCAGATCCGGCCGGGCGAGAACAACAAGACCCGTTACGACTTTGTCAGCGGCGGCTTCCGCATCTCTACATCCGTCCAGGGCATGTCCACGGGTGAGGGCGGCGACGTCATCATCATGGACGATCCGCTGTCTGCGAAGGAGGCCGCATCCCCCACGATCCGTGAAGAGCGCGAGTTCTGGTTCACGGAAGTGATGCCGTCACGTCTCAACGATCGCAAGCGGTCGGCGCGCGTAATCGTTCAGCAGCGGCTGCATGAGCGTGACACGACCGGCATCATCATCGCCAAACAGCTGCCCTACGTCATTCTCTGTCTGCCAGCCTATTACGAGCCGGATCACCCGCTCGTTTGGGAGGGCGACCCTCGCACCGAGCCCGGCGAATTGCTCTGGGAAGATCGCTTCGATGCCGAGAGCATGGCCGAGCTCTGCAAGGACATGACGGAATATGCCGTCGCGGGACAGCTGCAGCAGCGGCCGGCGCCACGCGAAGGCGGCTTGTTCAAGCGGGCCAACCTCGAGATCGTTGATGCGGCTCCGCCATACGTAGAGCGTGTCAGGGCATGGGACTTCGCGGCGACCGAGAAAAGCATCACGTCGCCGAACCCGGCTTACACTGCCGGGCTGAGAATGATCCTGGGCATCGACGGTGTTTTCTACATCGATGCTGTCGAGCGCGACCGGTACACGCCTGGCCAGCTGTCGAAGACCCTTCGCAACATCGCGTCGCAAGACGGCCGGCGCACCAGGATCCGAATCCCGCAGGACCCTGGGCAATCCGGCAAGGCGCAGGCGCATGCCTACATCAAGCTGCTTGCCGGCTATGTCGTGCGCGCGAAGCCGGTGAGTGGGTCGAAGGTGCAGCGCGCCGAGCCGCTCGCCGCGCAGGTGGAGGCGGGCAACGTCAAGCTCGTAAAGGGCGCGTGGAACGAGGCGTTCATCGAGGAGGCGATTACCTTCCCGAACGGAGCGTTCAAGGATCAGATCGACGCGGCCGCGGACGCGTTCGACGAGCTCACCCACAAGAAGGGCGGGACGGCAACGACGATAACTGGAGCATGGTGATATGGCAGCACCAGAGATGATGTTGCGCGTGTCGAGAGTTGTCGCAAGCTACTCGCCAGAGGGTGAACGGTGGCGGGCGCGTTTACTGGAAGGCCTCGAAGAGAGAGCGGAGAGCCGGGAGGCCGGGTGGAGCTTCCTTGCATGGCTGGCTAGTGATCCAGTGATCAACCCAGGCGCCCGGCAACGTCACTTCCAGGTGATCACTGCGGAGATAATCGACGCCATCCAGATTGGAGCCGATACCGATGCAAATGTTGGGCACCCAGGCGGCTGGCCAACGTCGGCCGAGGTCAACAGGCAAGGTGAGCGTAGATCTCTGATTTGGACGCGAACGTTACCGTTGATCCGTGCCGCACCTGCTTGTGTCGAGCGGGCGATCGCCGAGAACATTGCAATGGCGGCTGCCTGGGCCGGCGCTCGTCCTTGGGCTGCGGATTGCGCGGCAACAGCGGTCAGCTGTCTTCTTCAAGCCCACAAACATCCTGAGCGCGAGCAAGTTGCGCACGCAATGGCCACGAAGTTGGCGGCCCTTGTCGAGCATACATAGCGCAGGGGGCACTCAACCCGCGTAGAAGAAAGGATCACGCTTCATGGCCCAGAGCAAAAAACGGCTCCCGACGAAGAGAAAGCAGAGCCCGGCGAAGCAGATCAAGGCGCCGTCATCTTCCCCAGCCGCCCTGCCGCCGCCCGTCGTCGACGTGCCGCCCAAGAATGAGTTCGATGCCCGCCGGCAGGAGCTCATGCGCGAGCGCCGCATCATCAGTGACAGCCTCGCCAAAGAGGTCAAGAGCGGGTTCGGCGACCGAAGCAAGAAGGCGACCGAGCGTCTCGGCGAGATCGACAAGGCGCTAAAGCAGGTCAGCGCCGACGAGCGGGGCGCCGACCCCAAGGAGCGCGCCTACAAGCTCGCAGTCAATATCGGCGCGCCCGTCGCGGGGATGGTGCTCGGCCACAAGATGGCGAACGCGCTCAGCGCGAAGCACACAGCCGCGGTGCAGGCGCGGAACAAAGAGCTGACCAAGCTTTCGCAGAAGGCCGACCGGATCCTGGCCAAGCCGCGCGTCACCCCGGCGCAGAAGAACCGGTTGCGGGCCATCGTCCAGTCCGCCGAGCATCTTGGCCTTAACAAGGTCAAGGGTCCGGTCGGCGTGGCGACCGCTGGGCTCCTGCTTGCCGAGGGGCTCTATTCGCGTTCCGTGCTCGCGCCTCAGGTCGACAACGAGCATGCCAAGGAAATGCTGCGCGGCGTTGGCACCGCGTCTGTGTTCGCCGCTACATCCCTGGTCGGCCAGCGCTTCATCCAGAACGCAACCCAGAAGACACTCCCGCCCGGGAATGCGCTCGCATCGATCAACGAGGCGAAGATCGCGTCTGAAAAGGTGCCGCGCGCTGGGACGAAAGCGCACCGGATGCACGTCGAGGCGGCCAAGGGCGGCCTCGCATCGCGATCACTCAAGATGATCAGTCGTGGCGCGCTGCGGGTCGCTACGCCCGCTGCGGTCGGTCTGGCTGCCGCTGCGGCGTTCTCGTCTCGGGCCAAGGCCGGGGACAGCACGCTCTCCGCGACCGGCCACGCGGCTGCTGCTGCCATCGACACGCTCGCGATGAACGTTCCAACCGCTGCCAACGAAGCGCTCAAGAAGCGTGGGCACGGCTCGGTGCCGGCTTTCATCTCCAAGACGGTGCTGGATGCTTTCGGCATGGGCAGCAAAGCGGCGAAGCCTGTTGCCACCCGTTCGCCGCCGCCGCTCGCCGCGGCCGTGAGTGGCTCGGGCGCGCTGCGCATCGCTTCGGCCGGGCGCCAGCGGGCGCCGTCTCCCATGACGACGACAAAGGTTAAGGCGCACTTCAAGGATGTCGAGGGCAAGGGCATCTTCACCCGCGCGCACATCCGAACTATCGCGCGTTGATCGACCCTTCCGTTTAACGAGCGCGCTCCCGCCAGGAGCGTCCAAAGCCCGGCCCTGCGTGGCCGGGTTTTTCGTGCACACTGAGGATCACATGACCACCAACGCGCAATCCGAAGATCCCTCAACGAAGAGCCAGGTTCTCTACGGCATGGAGAGCGACCTGAGCATGATCCGCACGCTCCTCGCCGGCACCCCTGCGATGCGCGAGGCGGGAACGGTTTATCTCCCGCCGCACCCCAACGAGGCGTCTGAAAGCCATGCCACTCGACTGGCCAAGGCGACGCTTTTCAACGGGCTCGAGGACGCGATCGACAACTCCGTTTCCCGAGTTTTCGACGAGCCAGTGCGGATCGAGGAGACGGCTCCGCTTGAAGTGCAAGAGTGGGGCGAGGATCTCGACCAGAAGGGCACGAACATCCATGACCTGGGCCAGGAGTTCATGCACGCGATGCTTAGCGATGGGCTCGTGCACTGCCTGGTAGACTTCCCGGCGATGCCCGTTGATGAAACAGGCACCGCTCCGCTCCGGCTTACGTTGGCGGATGAGCGTGCCCTCGGAATGCGACCGTACCTGACGATGGTGCGCCACACCGATCTGGTGGCGCTCTACAAAGAGCGGCGGTTCGGTCGGGAGGTTGTCACGCACGTTCGGTTCAAGGAGGCTGCGACCCGGCGCGTTGGCTTTTCCGAGGAAACGGTGGAGCGCATTCGCTTGCTCGAGCCCGGTTACTGGGCCGTCTACGAGAAGCAGCGCAACACCACCGAGGGCGGATCGCCTTGGCAGCTCGTTGAGGAAGGCTTCCTGCAAAAGGGCGATGGCATCCTCTGGGACACAGTGCCGTTCTTCACCTGCACGGCAGGTAAGAGGAAGGGTGGCGAAGATCTCGACATCAAGCCGCCGTTCCTCGACCTCGCTTATCTGAACGTCCGGCATTGGCAGTCCACTGCGGACCAGTACAACATCACCGACACGGCGCGTTTCCCGATGCTCGCTGTATCCGGCTTCGAAGGACCAATCACTGGGCCGAGCCGCGATGAGGATGGTGACGGCGAGATTGACCCCGTCAAGTTCCGCGTTGGGCCGCACACCGTCCTCACCACGGGCGATCCGAGTGGCGAGTGGTACTACGTCGAGCACACCGGCGCGGCGATCGAGGCTGGTCGCAATGAGCTCGTGGACCTCGAAGAGCGTATGGCGATCGCCGGTCTCGAGCCGCTGATCTCAAAGCGTAGCGGCGCACAGACCGCCACCGAAACCGCGGTGGACGAAGCGAAGTCACGTGCGCCGCTTGAGACCTGGGCGCGTCACCTCGGCGCGTTCCTCGAGCGGTGCATCGAGGGAATGTGCGAGTGGGTCGGCCTCGACGTCAAAGTCAAGGTGCACATCAACACCGAGGTGGGCCTGGGCATCGGGGACAGCCAGGACATCAACAATCTGATCCAGCTTCGCCTGATGGGAGAGATCAGCCGCTGGACACTGTACCAAGAGCTCATGCGGCGCGGCCTCCTGGGCCCGAACTTCGATCCACGGCTCGAGACGAACCGCATGGACCTCGAGAACCCCGACGATCCTGGCAACATGGATGCGGAGAGCGATGACGAGGACTTCGACGACGAAAGTGAGGCGCCGAACGATCCCCCTGAGGACAAGACCGGAAAGGATGACCCGCCCTCGCCAAGAAGGCCGTCACGCGGTCGTCGTCGACGCAGAGGCCGTGGCGGTCGCGGCCGCTCGAACATTCGAGAGAATCGTGAGGCTGCATGAGCGAGAAGCTGATCGACGAGATCACCTTGCACCGGATCGGCATCGAGCGGTTTGGCACCGGCCTGGTTAAGGACATCGTCCGCATCCTTGATGATGCAGCGGAGGAGATCGAGGGCCGTCTGGCTCGCGATCTCCTTGCCATCGACGAGCGCGGCTTCCGCATGAGTGTCGGCGCGCGGGAGCGCTTGAAGCGAACGCTTGCTGCGATCCAGAGCATCATTGCCGAGGGGAACGAGGTCATTCGGGCGGAGCTCGAGGGTAACCTGAAGGCGCTTGCTCAGTACGAGGGCGAGTTTTCTCGTCGCCTCTACCAGGAGCTCCTTGCCGTCGGCGCGAATTTCACAGTGCCGGCCCCGCAGCTGCTCGCAGCGATTGTCACGACGGATCCGTTTCAGGGAGACATCCTGCGGGCTTGGGCTCGAAAGATGCAGGTGAACCAGCTGGACCGCATTCGCCAGACGATCAACCTCGGCATGGTACAAGGCGAGAGTATCAGGCAGATCACCGACCGCCTCAAAGGTTTCGGCGCCGAGGGGCGCGGCGGAGTCTGGCATACGAACCGCCGCGGTGCGGAGTCTCTCGTTCGCACAGCGGTCAATCACACATCGAACCGCTCTCACATGATGGTACTCGAGCGTAACCCGGCGTTGTTCAAGGAATACCGGTGGATCTCGGTGCTGGACCGCCGAACGACGCCGATCTGCCGATCGCGTGCCGGCACGGTTTATAAGGTCGGCGAGGGGCCAGTGCCCCCTGCGCATTGGAACTGCCGCTCGACGATTGCGCCGATCGTTGAGGGGATGGACAACGAGAGCCACCCTGAATACGACGACTGGCTGCGCCGTCAGCCGGCGAAGGTTCAGGACGACATCCTCGGCAAGTCGAAGGGGAGGCTTTTCCGCGAAGGCAGTCTCGCGATGAAGCAATTCGTGAATCGCCGCGGCGAGGAGTTGACGCTCAAGCAGCTCAAACAGCGCGAGAGTGAGGCGTGGCGGCGCGCGTTTGCCGAGTGAGAGGATGAGAGCGCGCTGGTCTCTAGATTTTTGCAGCGCGTGAATTCTTTTTTGCATTTGATGCAAGAAAGTCTCTTGACGGCAATCGATCCGAGAAGTACAAAGCAGGCACAGTGCACATGGAACGCCCGCGAGAAATCGGCGGGCGTTTTCTTTTGGCACTGTCGGATTTTGCGAGGTGTGGAAATGGAGCTGGCTCAACATTTGAGCGTTGGCGAATCCGTTTGGGCCCTCGCGTAGCTCGCTGTGGATTTTTCTGGCCGTATCTTCAATGGCGTCTCGCCTTTTGATGCTGGCATGATGGAAATGGCGGTCCCTCTCGCTCACTAGTCGCCTGTGCCCAGTGCAAGGCTTTCTGAGCCAAACGCTCAAGAGCAGAGCTTGACCTGCAACTCATGTGCTCCAACCAGCATCGGTGCGACTCCCGATAATCTCGGGAGCGTCTTTGACGGCGCCCGAGAAGCCACCGAGCATCTTTTCTGCCCGTAATGGGCATCATCTTTATGGCGTTTGGCGCGGACATTTAATGAAGCTGCGGCGGAAACCGCAGCAATGGCTCGCGCATGCACGTAAGCGAACAACCGGCCGTGGCCAACCCCGACTGAAGCATCGGGGCTCTGGAGAGATCGTGCTGCCACATCAGCTGGTCGTCACGCCGTCGGCGTAGCGTCCGACACGTCATTACGAGGCAACTGCGCGATGCGCCCAGCATCCAGTTGCAGCCCATTTGGGCGTTTCCTCCTGAGAGACTGGCCGCCGCACTCGGCGGCCTTTTTCTTGGAGGTGACATCCGGTGCGATGCCGGCACTGTCACATGGTCCGCTGTACCCTACGCAGCAAACCTCTTTCCAAATCCGCGCCCTGGCCTCTGTGGCCGGGGCTATTTGCCGTAGCGAGCCCGCGCGACGCGGGAGCGGCGGCTATGGGCGCGATGCCCGCATCATAAGGCGAACGCGATGTTCGATTTCCCCACCAAACTTGACGACCTCTCGATTGTCCCCGCCGAATTTCAGCCGCTCTATGAGCAGGCCGATGACGGCGAAGGCTTCCAGATGATCGGAACCCTCGCGAAGAGGGTCGAGGATATGGGCGGCCTGCACGACACCCTTGGCAAGCTGCGCAAGCAGGTCAACGACCAGCAGAAGCAGCTCCGCGCGTTCACAGCGATTGCCAAGAGCCCGGAAGAGCTCACTGCTGCGCTTGACGCCTACCGCGAAATCGCGGAGTCGCCCGATGAACTGCGCGAGCTCCTGGCGGAGAAGGACAAGCTGATCGAGAGCAAGGACGGCACCAAGGCCATCGAGCAGATCAAGACTGCTCACGCTGCAGAGCTCAAGAAGATCTTGGACAAGTACACGGCCGAGATCTCCGAGCGCGACGATAAGGCAACCAAGCTGCGCAAGTCTCTCGACACCGAGATGGTGGAGAGCACACTCGTCGCCGAGATCGCCAAGCAGAAAGGCCAGCCGGAACTCCTCCTGCCGGTTGCATCCCGTTTCGTTCGCGTTGTTGAGGACGAAAAGGGCAGTTTCGTGCGCCAGGTGGTGGACAGGGACGGCGACCCTCGCGTCAACGTGAAGGGTGAGCCGATGAGCATCTCTGAGCTCATTGCCGAGATGCGGGGAAGCGACTCATACGCCCGTGCCTTTGATGGCGAAGGCCGCAGCGGCTCCGGCTCTGCCGGCGGCGGCGGCAACTATAACCCGAAAGCCAAAGTCTACACGCTCGATGCGTGGCGGGAGCTCGTCGGGAAGGCGAAGCCCGATGAGCGCAAGCAGCTGCTCGCGGACAAGGCGGCCGGGAAAATCCAGGTCCGATAAGCGCTCTCACTCCAGACGAGAGCCGCTGACAATTCAGGAAAACATCACCGATGGCAAACGATCTCCAGGAACTCATGGATACCATGATCATGCCGGCGGCTCTGCCCGTCCTGCGTGAAGCATGTATCATGCCTGCTCTCGTCGCTACCGACTTCGGCATCGAAGCCAAAGAGCAGTTCGCGAGCATCCGCGTGCCGCTGCCGGTCGTCTTCGATGAAGCCGACGATATGGACCCCGTAGCAGGGTCCAGCGCGAGTGACCTCATCACTCCGAAGGTCGAGATGGTTCTCGACAAGTGGAAGTACAAGCAGTTCCAGATGAACGACAAGGAGATGCGCGAGACGATTACGTCTGGCGTGCTTCCGTCGGCAGCTGAAGCTGCCGTGAAGGTGCTCGCGAACACGGTCAACCGCGATCTCTGGGGTCTCTACAGGGACATTCCGTTCAGCTCGGGGACCGCCGGCACCACGCCGACGGACAAGCGATCGATCGTGCAGGCCCGAAAGGGTCTCCAGAACCAACTCGTGCCACTAGCCGATCGCCGTCTGTGCCTCGACACTGACGCGGAGGCGAACTTCATCGAGCTCTTCTCCGACGTCGATAAGACGGGATCGACCGAAGCGCTGGTCAAGGCGTCGCTTGGGCACAAGTTCGGCCTGGACGTTTTCGCCGATCAGATGGCGCCGGTTCACTACTTCGGCACCATGGCCGGCAAAACGCCGCTCGTGAACGGTGCGGTCGCGGCCGGCGCCTCCATCATGAATATCGATGGCGGCGAGGCGACTGAGACGGTCAAGCGCGGTGATGTGTTCACCGTCGCGAACGTCCGCCACGAGAATGGCGATCTCATTCAGTTCGTCATCACCGAGGACGGCATCGCAGCGACCGGCGTGATCAATGCGGTGCAGTTCTGGCCCGCGGCCCCGGTCGGCGGCTTCGCCGATAATGCGGCAATCACGTTCGTCAAGGCCCCCTCTGGGAGCCACTACGCGATCAACCTCGCGTTTCATCGCGATGCGTTCATGTTCGCCGCGCGCTCGCTCTCCAACGAGGAGTCGGAGAACTCGACCATCTCGGTGGCCGCCGATCCGGTGACGGGCATCCCGCTGCGCCTCGAGACCTGGCGTGAGCCCGGCAAAGCGACGCGCCAGTGGCGCTTCGACATCCTGTATGGCGTGCAGACGATCCGTCGGGAGCTGGCGCACCGCCTGCACGGCTAAGCCGGCACCAACCCGGTTGTGCGTATAGGAGGCCCGGGGGCGCTGCCCTCGGGCCTTTCCGACGATGGGGATTTTCACAGCGAAGGGCAAACCGATGAAACTGTACAAGGGCAAAGACTACGTGATCGTTGACCCGGATTCCGAGGCTGAGCGGCTCTGGCGCGCGAAAGGCTTCAAGGCCGAGGGCGAGAAGACAGACGAGAAGACTGGCGTGAAGAGTGCCGGCAAGACTTCCGAAAAGCGTTCCGGCGAGATCAGTGCCGAGGGTGGCGACGACAATCCGGCCGAGGACGACGTGAGCACCAAGACCGATGATGAACAGACCGCCTCCGCTTCTGCCGCATCGAAGGCAGTCGCTGAGGCTGTGAAGTCGAGGGGGCGCAAGTCGACATAGCCGCCGCGGAGGCACTAATGGCGTACGCCCAGAAGAACGACGTTATCCGCTACCATGGCAGCAGGATCCTCGACATTGTTGCCAATCGCGATGAGGACGCTCCGGACGATGAGACGGACGAGGAGGCCCAGGAGCGTATCGATGCAACTATCGATCTCGCGCTCGATAGCGCCACGTCCGAGGCAGACAGCTACATCTCGAACCGGTACAAGGTGCCGATCGCGGCGCCGCCTACAGTGCTGAAGCAGTGCGTCGTCGATATCGCCGTCTACCGAATGGCCTACAGTGCGGCAGCTCTTACCGAGGAGATGCGGCAGCGTTTCGAGGACGCCATTGCCTGGCTCAAGCTCGTCTCTAAGGGCGACGCAGCAATCGAGGGGGCGTTGCCGCCGGGTGGCGGCGACGATGATGGAGCTGGCGACGTCGTTGGCGGGAGGCGCGCAGGATTCTTCTTCTCGGTGCGGGGCTAGCTCGATCGGCCTGAGCCAACGGTGAGGGCGTGCCAATGATCGTTGTCCAGGAGGCGGGCCTCAGCGAAGCCGCCGTCATGATCAACCAGCGACTTGCGAGCATGCAGACGTACAGTCTCATGCAGGTGATCGGCGCCACGGTAGAGGCTCAGACCAAGCGACGGATCAATTCCGAGAAGACGGCGCCGTCCGGCGCGGCATGGGCGCCTCTGAAGGCAAGCACGGTCCGCAAAAAGGGCACCGACAATATCCTTGTCGACAAGGGCCAGTTGCTTGGCTCGATCTCGCACATTGCAACTGAGCGCGTGGCGGTCGTCGGCACGAACGTCTTTTATGCCAAGTGGCATCAGGACGGTACCAAGGACGGAAAACTCGTAGCTCGACCTTTCATCGGTTTATCCGCGGCGAACCGAACTGAGCTCCAGGCGGTCATCAACGCCTTTATTGCGAGGCAGCTGGGATGAACATCAAGAGCTATCGCGACGCTGTCATAGAGGCGATCAAGGCCGCAATGCCGGAATTTCGTGAGGTCGAGAAGCATGGCGGCACGTTCACGGAGGAGCAGCTAAAGCGCTACGCGATGAAGGCCCCGGCCTGCCGCGTCGCCTTCCTAGGCATCAAGAAGAACGGCACGTCGTCCACAGGCGAAAGCAAAGGGCCGGCCATGTTCGCGGCCTACGTCATCGCGGATGACCGAAAAGGCGCGGAGAGCTTTGACGTGGCGCTCGATCTGTCCGAGAAGCTCGCCGGCGTCATCCACGGCAACGTCTACGGCACGCGTGCGGGGGCTGCACTCGTTGAGGGTATCGAGAACCTGTTCACGCTCGGCTCTGAAAAGCAGGGTCTGACGATCGCTGCAGTGACCTTTGCTACTGAGCTCCGGTTTGGCGTCCACACCTACCTTCAGGACGATCCATCGCCGGTGGGAGTCGGTATCTCGTCCTATGACATGGCAATGCTCGGGATCGGCGGCGAGGCCTATACGCCTGGGAGCGAGCGATGAGCGCCATCGGAGCCCTGCTCAAACGCATTGGCACGTTGGAAGACTACATCATCGAACTGTTGCGACGCGACCAGGACAACCAGCGCCGTATCGCCAACATCATGCGGCCGGGCAAGGTGACCGAGGTCGACGCAGCGAAAGGGCTCGTCAAGGTCCAGTGGGGCAAGGACGAGAGCGGTCATCCTGTAACAACGAGCTGGATTCCATGGTCGACCCGTGCCGGTAAGATCAAGGACTGGAACCCGCCGTCCGTCGGCGAGCAGGTCCTCATCTGCTCCCCCTGCGGCGAGATGGGTCCTAGTTCTTGGGTGCAGCCCGGGGGCTACTCGAGCTCGAACCAGCGCAACAGCAACAAGGACGGTGAACGCGTGATCTCGATCGGCGGAACGTCCCTCGAGATGACGGACCGTGGCGTAACGCTGAAGACGGGCACGTTCAGGGTCGAGGCCGGCAAGGTCGAGTACCAGAAGGCTGGCGGCGCGGGCGGCGCGGGCGGCGCGAAGCCGAGCGTGCAGGCGTCCGACGTGCCGATGTCTTGAGGCCGGAAGGCAAACCCACAACGGAGCTGATCGCATGTTGATGAGCGCAGCGATCGTCGCGGCGATGAAAGCCGCGCTGACAGATCCCGATAGCGGCTGGGCATTCACATCGGCGCACGAGACCTTCCACAACGAGACGACGTCGAACGGGATGGGGTCTCTTACGACAACCATCCACCGCAGCGTATCGGTCATGCTCGAGAACGCCGCGCAGCAGAAGGCGCTCGTCTGCTTTCTCGACGGTGACGTCGGGGCGCCCGCAACGAAGCTCGCGATCCTCATGTTTGGCTCTCGCATGGAGACCGAGGACACGCAGCTGATTCAGTTCTTCGAGAACGCGATCGTTCTCCTCGAACCCAAAGTTGAGGAGGCCGCGCTCGAATTTTTCGGAGGCTAGGATGTTTGGTGTTGCACGGCTCGGCCAAGACACGGCCGCCGGCGTCCAGCTTGGCGCAGGGCAGGCCTTCGTCACCGTCGAAGGTTCGCTTTGGATCGTTCTCGGCGACGTCAACGCTGGGCATGGCCTGCCACCTCACATGCCGGGCGGCGACAACATGAGCCAGGGTTCATCCTTTGTCTCGATCAACGGTATCCCGGTCTGCAGAGCCGGCCATCTTGCGAGCTGCGGTCACCCAACCAGCGGCTCCAGCTTCAAGTTCATCTCCGATTAGCGGGGGACGCGATCCATGTCTAACGACAAGTACGACTACGCTGTTCGAACGGCCGGCTTCTTCTACGGCAAGTATCTGAAGAAGCTCGACCGCATCCGGCTCACGAGCAAGCAGGCCAAGTACGAGATCATGGCAGGCAACCTGTACGAGCGCGGCAAGGAGCCGAGCGACGAGATTCCGCGTCCGCCGCCCGTCGAAATCGAGGCCCCGAAGGCAAGCGAGAAGTCTCCCCGCCGCGGCCGCCGCGTCTCCGAGAGCACCTGAACTCAGCGAAGGAAATTGCGTCGAGTTCATCTGAGAGGGCGTCTTCATGGCCGGCATCAATCGCCTGACGGGCAAGACGCTCGACGGCTGGGAGCACACCTGGCAGTCGATCCACGACATCATCACCACGCTGATCGGAACGCGCGTGATGCGCCGCGACTACGGCTCCGAGGTCCCGAGTTTAATCGACCGGCCTGGCACTCAAGAGCGCGTTGTCGATGTGACGATGGCGCTCGCCGTCGCGCTCGAGCGCTGGGAGCCGCGCTTCGCCATTGACCGATGCGGCATCGAGGATGCCGGGCCGGACGGCGTCTTTCAGATCCTGATCACGGGACGATACTTCCCGCGCGGACACCTCGGTGATTTCACCATCTTTGAGGACAACAAGCAGGTCGTCGTCCCCATTCGAACTCGGGGGTAGCGCATCATGACTCGCTTTACGGCGATCAATCTCTCGGATCTTGCCCCGCCGCCCGTCGTCGAGGAACTCGATTTCGAGGCGATCCTCGCAGACCTCAAGGCGGACCTCGTCAAGCGCTTCGAGAATGAGGGTCTCGATTACGACGTCGCCATGCTCGAGAGCGATCCAGCGATCAAGGTTCTCGAGGTTTGCGCGTATCGAGAGATGCTCATTCGTGCGCGCGTCAACCGCGCTGTGAAGGCTGTTCTTCTGCCGACCGCGCAGGGAGGCGATCTCGACAATCTGGGAGCCAACTACGGTGCGCGGCGTATGCTCGTGCAGGCCGCTGACCCGCCCACGGTTCCTGAGAACGTCTGGGAGAGCGACGAGCGTTTCCGTGAGCGCATTCAGCTCATCATCGAAGCCTATGCGGCGGCCGGACCGCGCGGTGCTTACCGCTACCATGCCATGTCAGCTCACGTGAAGGTCAAGGACGTCGGCGTCTACCGGCCGCGTGACTACACCGGCGAGGTTACAGTTGCGGTGCTGTCATCGGACGGCGATGGCTCAGCGGCGGCCTCGATCGTCGAGGCTGTGCGCCTCGCTCTGTCAGACGACTACAAGCGACCGCTGACGGACGTCCTCACGGTGAAGCCGGCGACGATCATTCCCTACACGGTCACCGTCAAGCTTTCCATGGCGGTCGGCCCGGACGCGAACCTGCTGCACGAGCGAGCCGCGGCGGCGATCCAGAAGTACGCCGCAGACCGGCACCGCGTCGGGCGCATCATCTACAAGAAGGCGCTCGAAGCGGCGGCAATGGTTGCCGGCGTAGAGGACGTCCTCATGACGAGCCCCGTCGGCGATATCGATCCCGGCGTTGATGGCGCTGCCTGGTGTGACGCCGTGAACATAACCACCGAGGTTCTGTCGTGAGCGATCATCTGCTGCCGCCGAACTCGACCGCGTTTGAGCGTGCGTTGGCGGGAACGACAAAGCAGCTCTACCGCGTGCCGATCCCCATCGACACGATCAAGGACGCTCAGGAGATCCCGGCCGCGCTTCTGCCCTGGCTGGGGTGGGAGTTCTCGATCGACGTCTGGGAGAACAACTGGCCCGAGGACAAGAAGCGCGCGCTGATCGACCGCTGGTTCCACCTGCATCGTCACAAGGGCACACTCAACGGCATCGCCGATCACATCCAGATCGCCGGCGGCGAACTGTTGCGGGCGATCCGCCCGCCGATCAAGATTTTCGGCGGCCGCTCGACCACGCCGGAGGAACATCAGGCGTTCCTCAATCGCTTCCCGCAGCTGCGCATCTATCGCTTTCGCGAACGCGGCATCGGCCATCCTCGCGCCCAGTTCGCCACGAGTCATTGCTTTGCGGGTTACCATGTCCCCCACAAGAGCAACTCGGCGAAGCGCACGGGCACGCGGGTATTTCTCTGGGACAAGGGTTCACATCCGCTCGCGACTGGCGAGGAGACGGAGCTTTCCTGGCGGTCGATCAGCGAAGATCCGTTCGTTGCGACTCAGGATGGCTACGATGAGATCTCAGTCAAGCACTACTCGCCCAGACTGAAGCAGTTCTGCCGCAGCTTCGCCGGCACCAAGATGCCGATGAAGTCCACCGCTGAGTCGCGGATGCTGCAGTACCGTCTCACGACGATCGGCAACGATCAGTCGGCCTACCGCATGCTGCGCGCCGCGGCGCCGTCTCTCACGCCCATCGACCTCAAGGCCGAGGACGTGAAGGAGTTCGGCGAGGCGATGTTCGGATCCCAGTTCGCCGGCCAGTGCCTCCGCAAGAAGTTCTTGCCGCCGACAACCGCTTACTTGCGAACCTATAGCCGACTCTATCTTCACGATAAGCGGCGCGCCCCTACATCGCGCGGGGCGAGGACTTTTGCAGGGCGTCAGCGGATCGGGATGAAACCTTTCAGCGCGGAATTGCTCGTCCAGATCCGCGGCCGAAAACCTGTCTATCGCCACTTCGCTGGAGGGTTTGTTGGGCAGGTGCCCGGCAAGCAGGATCAGTCGAAGTTGACCTCAGTGAAACGCGCTGTTGTCTCGTCGAAGGCAATGCGTGACCGGATCCTGCTCGATACAGCGACGGTGCGACCCAGAACATTCGGAGACGGCTATCTGCTTGATGGCTCTCTCAAGATGCGGTCAACCGTGTCCGTTCTCTAATAGGAGACCCAGATGGAAAACCGCGTACTTATTCGCGATGACCAGGAAATTCAGGCTGAAGACTACATGAACATGCAGTCCTACAGTCGGGATCGTGATGATCACACTGTCGCGGATGGTATTGATCCGGGCTTCAAGTTCGTGGGCTTCCAAGTCTCGAAGACCGCAACAGCCGAACTTACGCTTACGCCTGGGCGGCTCTACAGGGAGGGCAGGACCTATGCGCGCAACGAGGCCGTTGTGCTCAGCGTGCTTAACAATCTGCCGCTGACGACCCAGCGGATCATCGCGATCACGACTTGGGGGACGACCGAAGAAACCGGTGCGGCGGTGCGAGACTATCTTCTCGACCCAGAGACCAACGCTACAGAGCCGCGGTCAGTTAACATGCTCGAACGGCGTTATGCCAACATCGGCGTCGTGCAGGGGGTCGAGGGCGCAAGCCCGCAAAATCCAGTGACAGACAGCACTGTGCTTGTAATCGCCTATGTGCTGCTCGCAACTACCGGCATCGTGTCAATCACGATGGTGGAAGATAACCGACTTCCATCTGTCTATGGCAACAGTCTCCGACTGACTAACCTTGAGGGCTGGCGCAATCAGACTGGCCAGCGCCTCGATACGATCGCGTCGGACATTTCCGGCCTCAACAATCAGATAGATGAGATTGGGCAGCAGTCATCGGCAGTCAACTTGACGCCAATTTATGCTGACCTCGCTCGCCTCAAGGCCGAAGCCGAACTGCCGGATGATGCTAGTGACTACGGCGCCGATCGCTTCTCGGATGCCTCGAAATCCGACACCAGCAACGTCAACTATTTGGCCGCGGTGGAGGAAGGCGTTCGCTTCGCTAAGGAGGCGGAGAACGAGACCGTTCTGCAAGTCTTCAACCCCGTAAACCCGCACGTGAAGGTCGCAAGCGGCTTCGTGTTGCCGGCCCATGATGAGGTGACGCGTATCTCAGTTGGCCCGCGCGCAGGCACGCTTTCGATCTCGCAGTACCAGTATCAGACACACGAGATGGTCAAGAAGACCAAGACGCGTGTCCGCATTCGCTGGGGCTATCGCTGGGGGTACTATCCGTACGCCTACGCGTGGCGCTATGGCTATGATGCGGTTTATACGGCGTATGCGCTCCCGGGGGACGTCTGGGCGCCGCTGCCAGCCTACGCGCTCAGCCCCTGGCCATACTATTGGTACACGCCTTATCGCTACGTGGGCTACTGGTACGATACAGTCAAGATCACCTACTGGGATCAGGTCAAGGTTGACCATGCTGTCTCAGGATCGCAGATCGCTCAGACGTTCCTCAACTCTCAAGATGGGTGGCTGACATCCATCAATCTTTATTTCACGACAGTGGCAGCCACTGGTAACGTTGATGTCGTTCTTTGCGAGACCGAAGGTGGACGGCCCAACCTCAATGCGGTGATTGGCCAGACAACACTCGCTCAATCGAGCATGAAGACGAGCCCGGCTTCAAAGTCCGTCGCCACCAACGTACCCTTCCCGGCAACCTTTCTTAAGGCCGGCCAGAGGTACGCCATCGTCCTGACAACGCCAGGCAACCATTTTGTCGAGACGACGCAGGGTACGAAATTCGCGGAAGGCACGTTGTTCTACTCGACGGACGGCGCGTTCTTCCAAGGCGATCTCACCAAGGACCTGATGTTCGATCTCAAATTCGCTTCGTTCCGTTCTCCGCGGGTTGAGGTGGAACTGAACCCGCTGTCGCTCTCGGGCGGCATCACGGATATCGACATCATCTCCGAAGCTACCATTCCGGATGCCACGGAGCTGCACTATGAAGTGCAGACGAGTGATGGCAAGTGGCACAGTCTTCAGGAGATCGAGACCATGCCGCTAGCCGGGCTGCCGCCGCTTCTGCACTTTAGGGCGGTATTCCTGGGCACTAAGGACGTTATGCCGGGGATCGGGATCTCCGGATCTCGAGTCAACGTGTCGCGACCTCGCACTAGTCTCCGGCATATCTCCAGCGACGTTACGTTGTCCGCAGCGAGTGAGCAGATTGATGTGATCTGCCGCTTGGTCGACTTCGATGAGGTGGATCATGATTGCAATATCCGCCTCAGTGTCAGCGGTTCACTCGAGACGCCTGGTACGGTGACGGATCGTCAAATCAGTGAGAACGTGATCGAACGAACGGCGCGTTTTGCGGTCAGCCCGACGTCGACATTCAAGGTAGACATCACCGGCTCGACGTCATCAGCACTTAAGCTGTTCTCGATCGCTGAGCGTGTGCACATCGCGTACTGAGGCTAAGCGCTCTGACTTCAAACCACGCATGCAGGCGGGAGGATACTCCCGCCTGTTTTATTTCTCACTTCGGAGAAGCGGTGATGGCTGAAAACCAACAGGAACTTGGCGGATCAGAGATCGACCCTGAAGCTTACTATCAGGTCAAGCTAAACGGTGTCGTCACGATGGGGCGCGCAAAACTACTGCCGCGCGACAATCACAAGATTCGTGGCGATGTGCTTTTGACCATTCTCGATCAGGTCAGGAGTTTCACGCCGAGCAAAGCATAATCGGCTCTCAGGAGAACGGCTATGTCGAGCCAGTTTGAAAAATATCAGGCGACCCGAACAACCGAACTGAGCGAAGAGTTTTGGAACAAAGTTGTTGGGGACCTCGATCGTCGGGCTGCCGATCTTGAAGGCAAGCTGGCCAACCTAGATACCAGCACCGACGCCTTGGTGGCTCGTGGCCTTGCCGTTTTGACAGAGCAAATCAGCGGGGCGGTTGCTAACCTGCAGCAACAGATCGACGATAAGATCCTGCTGATCACACAGGCCACTGATGGCGTAGAGGCAACGGTTCAGGCGTTGCGCAATCAGGTCGAGACGCTAGCCGAAGCGATAGATGGAGCTGAGGACATCCTCAATGCGCTCCTTGAAGGCGTGTTGCCTGCAGAAAGCATAGCTGTGGCCCCGATTGTGAACCTCGTTGCAGGCAACGTGCAGGCCGCGCTCGAGGAGCATCACGACACCCTCGCCAGCCTTGCTCTGGCGCTCTCCCAGCACGTTCACAGCATCGGAGATGTGGATGGGCTCCAAGCCGAGCTTAACGGCAAGGCGAGCACTGCATCCGTCGACGGCAAGGCGGGTGGCGCCATCACTGTGACCGGCGACGGGCTCGCTGTCGGCGGTGGGGACCTAACCGATAACCGCGTCATCACTGTCCCGAAGGCGACTGCGGAGCAGTTTCGCGCCAAAGCCGACGACACATCTGCGCTCACGCCTAAGCAGATCTTCGATGCCGCGGCTCCGGTTACACTTACGGATGCCGGGACCATTGTCGTCGATATGAGCCAGGGCTTCAACTTCGTAGTCACACTTGGCGGCAACCGCACTCTTGGAAACCCGATCAACGTCGCACCTGGCACATCAGGAACAATACGCATCAAGAAAGATGCCGCGGGAAGAACGCTCGCGTTTGCACCGAACTGGGAGTTCCCCGGAAAAATAGGGCCGTCGCTTACTACGGAAGCCGGAACGGTCGATGCGCTCCATTGGTACGCCCACAGCTCGACAGAAATCGAGGCTGTGCTCGCAAAGGACATTGGGTGATGGCCCTCCCAGGATTGATGCTGCCGCCAGGCCTATTCGCGGCCGAGCCTCCGGTCATTCCCGGGTCGAGTTCGTTCACCACTGCTGGCACGCACGACTTTATAGTTCCGCATTTCAATGCGCTCGTTATCGAGATGTGGGGGGCCGGCGCAAGTGGTGGAGCTGTGGGCAATAACGCATCCAGCGGCACCAATGGAGGCGCTACTACCATTGCTGCCCTCTCCTTGATCGCCGGAGGCGGTGATCGCGGCACAACTGTGACAACGACCAGTAATGGTGCCGGCGGCAACGGCGGCACTCCCTCTGGCGGCGACACCAACACCAGTGGTCAAGGCGGTGGAACTGGTGCGGGGAGCAACCGCGGCGGCAACGCTCCGAACGGCGGAACGGGCGGCGCGCCTCGGTCAAACTCAGGCGCCGGAAACAACGGCTCGCCCCCTGGTGGCGGGGGAAGTGGAGCCAGATCGACGGGGGCAACCGGCGGCGGTGGCGGTTCGGGTGCCTACGTAAAAAAGACATTTTCCAGGGGGGCTCTGAGCGCCGGAACAATACTCTCGATCGTGGTGGGGAATAGGGGGGTCGGTGGGGACGGTGGAATTGGCGGCTATGACGGCGGCCACGGCGCAGTCGGTCGCGCCGACATTAGCTGGAGCTGAGGATGAAACTTTACGACATCCCGGGCAGAGGTCAGGTCCCGGTTGGCACGCCGTTTGAGCTCGAGAGCATCCGGTATCCCGCAAACTGGCTGCAACATGCCACACCAGAGGAGCTCGCCGATCGTGGCATCGGGGTCGAGGTAATTCCGGACCCGCCGCCCTCGCCGGATGATGTGATTTCTGAGCGTCGGCGGCGGTTAGGGCTAGGCTTCGACTTTAATTTCGGGGACGGCCGCGGCGTTCATCGTATCGGAACCACCGATAGAGACATGGATGGGTGGCGCGAGGTGACGGATGCCGCTCAGGCGGCTATCGCACTCGGCAACGGGAGTGATCCGCTCACGACGATCTTTACGGAGACCGGGATCGCTGAAATATCAGCGATGGACTGGATGGTCATCCTCGATGCTGCGCGCGTCGCAAGGCAGCCGATCTGGGCCGCAAGCTTTCTGCTCCAGCAGATGGACCCGATCCCTGACAACTACGCCGACAACGCCTTCTGGGAATAACCCTGGGAGGCATCGGCTTGAACCTGAAAGCCCGCCCTCACCGGCGGGCTTTTTCTTTGCCCTTCCCGCAGGAGAGCCCTATGGCAGAACAGTTTCTGCACGGTATCGAGATCGTCGAGCTCGATAACGGCATTCGCCCGATCACCACGGTCCGTTCGTCCGTCATCCATGTCTTCGGCACTGCGCCCGATGCGGACGCGGCCGTATTCCCCATTGGCCAGCCTGTCCTTCTTCTTTCCGAGCCTCGCAAGGCGACTTTGCTCGGAAATAGCGGCACCCTGAAGGACGCTGTCGAGAGCATCTACAAGCAAGATGCCGCGGCAGTCATCGTTACGCGCGTCGAGGAGGGCGAGGACCTGTTCGACACTTGGTCGAACATTCTCGGATCCGTCGTGGAGAAGACCGGTGTCTGGACGGCGCTGACGGCGCGCGCGAAGGTCGGCATCGCGCCGAAGCTTCTTTGTGCGCCCGGTTTCACGGGCCAGCGGATCGACGAGGCGGTCACGCAGGTCGTTCCTGGAGCCGCCGGCACGGGCTACGGCACCACGCCTCCCACTGTCGTCATCTATCCGGCCGACGCCACGAAGACTGTTGCAGCTCCTGTTGCGGCGTCCGGAAACGCCGGTGACGGCGTGCTGACCCTCGCTAACCCGACGTACGGCTCCAACTTCTTCCCGGGCAGTTACGAAGTCGAGATGACGAGCCCCACCGCCTTCAGCGTCAAGGACCCCTTGGGCGGCGTGGTCGGCACTGGCGAGGTCGGGACGCCCTACGATGGGATGGGCATCCATTTTTCGATTGCTGCTGGCGATGACGCTTTCGTCGCTGGTGACAAGTGGACACTTGCGGCCACCGTCACGGGCGGCGCCGGCGTGGGCGCTGAGGCCACTGCCACACTCCTTCTCGGGGCGGTATCTGGCTACGAGGTTACCCGGTCCGGATGGGGTTATACCGCCGGCGCGACGGTCGCTACCGCGAGCGCGGTCGGCAGCGGTGCAACGGCGACGACCAATGTCGGCGACGCGGCAAACCCTGTAGTCGCCGAGTTGCTCGGTGTTGCGGATCGCCTGCGCGCGATCATCGTCGCCGACGGTCCCAACTCGACTGACGAGGCGGCTGTGGAGTATCGCGGCGACTTCGGCTCGAAGCGCGTCTATATCGTCGACCCTCACGTGCTTGTCTACGACACCGATCTGGACTCTCCGATCGCCAAGCCCGGCTCCGCGGCCGTCTGCGGCGTCATCTCGCGCATGGATCGCGAAAAGGGCTTCTGGTGGTCGCCGTCGAACCAGATCATCAACGGCGTCATCGGCACGGCACGCCCGATCGACTTCAACATCTCGGATCGCAACTCGCAGGCCAACTACCTGAACGAGAACGAGGTGGCGACGGTCATTCGGCACGATGGCTTCCGCCTCTGGGGCAACCGCACGACGGCCACCGATCCTCTCTGGGCGTTCCTGGCGGTGCGCCGCACTGCCGACATGGTCTACGAGAGCATCGAGCAGGCGTTCCTCTGGGCCATCGACCGGCCGCTGACGGCACAGAACATCCTCGAGATCCCGGAGAGCGTGAACGCCTACCTCCGCCATCTCAAGGCGGTGGGCGCGATCCTCGGCGGCAACGCGTGGATCGATCCCGAGGTCAACACCCCGGCTCAGCTACAGGCCGGCAAACTGACGGTTAGCTTTGATATCGAGCCACCGGCGCCGCTCGAGCACCTCATCTTCCACGCCTATCGCAACGGCTCCTACTACGAGGAGGTCATCGAGCGCGTAGTGCGTGAGCTGACCCAGTAAGCCATCGCGTAAAAGTCTGTGACGGGATGCAAAAAAACCGTCACCGACCCCACCCATCCCTGAAAACGAGTTCGCTTAGCGAGGAGCATCCCCGATGGCTCTCCCCTTCATCCTGCGCAACTTCGCAGTCCACCTCGATGGCACGCCGAAATTCGGCGAAGGCGAGGAGTGCAAGATCCCGGCCCTCAAAATCAAGACTGAGGAGTTCCGCGGCGGCGGAATGGATATCCCGATCCTGCTTGACCTCGGCATGGAGGCGCTGGAAATCGAGTTCAAACTCTTCTCGATCGACAACCAAGTCTACACGTTGTTCGGCAAGGCTCCTGGCCAGCTCGTGCCCTTGACGTTCCGCGGCCACCTTGTGGGTGAGAACGGTGCAGATCGCGCTGTTATCGTGAATACGCGCACGCTGCTGACTTCGATCGAGCCTGGCGCCTGGACCGCTGGTGCGAAGACCGAAATCACGGTCCAGGGCAATCCTCACTATCTCAAGATCCGGCACGGAGAGCAGAACCTGGTCGAGATCGATCCAAACAATGGCGTGCGGATCATCAACGGCGAAGATCAGCTCTCGCGGATGCGGGTCAACCTGGGTTTCTAGAAAACGATGATGCGAGGCGTCTCCGCCTCGCATTCAAGTTGGGCGCACCTGGTCTTCGTTGCCGAAGTAGAAAGCCCGCAGGACCTCTTTCGTCGAGGCGAGCTCTATGAAGCGCACGAGAGACAACAGCATCCGCTTTGCGTCGTGCAGATGCGTCTCGGTGGATTGGAATGCAGGACTCTCCTCAGGGACGTGAGACGCGATCTCGTCGACCATGGAGAGGATAATGCCCAGTTGAAAAATCGCCCCCTCTCGGCTCGCCGCCTCGAGCCGTGCGGCTTGCTGCTCGAGGGCGAACAAGCGCTTGTTCTCATCTAACGGTGCATCATCCAGGTGCTGGATGATCGCCGCCGCCGCGAGGGCGATGCATGCCACCGGACACGTGGGCGTGCTATGAACTCTGCCAGCTTCGGGCATGGAATATGTCTCCATTGTTCGAGGTCAGGCTCGTCTGGGTGCTCAGAACACCCAGGCGAGCCGCGTTGCTGCGTTTAGCATGAAAACCATATGCCAGATGTTGCTTTGCATCAAGTAAGTAGCTGAAAACGCTTAGGTTTCGTTAATCCGGAATTGAAGTTGTTTTACTCCCCGAACCCTTGAACTATCCCCGGCTTTTTTCATCCCCCCGGCCGAGCCGGGCTGGCCAACCCCGCGTTGTCGCGATGGTGCGTAGCTGTTACTCATTGGACCGATTTCCGATGACTGGAGGGGGCGAGAATGCGGAAAGAGTGGCTCTTGGGGATTGTCATCCTGGCGGTGTGGGGCGGCTACACTTGGCTCTTCCGAGCGGATGACTTGGTTGAAGGAACGCCTGCGAAGGCGGCCGTTCTCGTTGGCAAGAAGGCCACGGTGGTTCGAGACGCGTGGGGCTGCAAATCAGAAGACGTCAACGATCGATTGTCTGAGCTGGCAGCTCAGCGTGACGAAGCCGCATTCATTAAGTTCCTCGAAGGGCAAGCGCGTGCGGGTGAATGTCGGCAGTTCCAGCCGGGCACCGAGGTTGTTGTAGAGCGTTCCGATCTACTTCGAGAACTCTATCGAGTGAGGTTGCCTGGAGAGCTTGAGGGATACTGGGTCACCAAGCCGTCAGTCGAACGATAAACCAAACAACGCTGAATTTGTGAGCGGCGCCCCTTGTGGGCGCCGCTTTCTTTTGGAGGGCACCATGGCACAACCAAGCAGAGTTACTGATCTCCCACTTGAGTTCCCGATTGAATACAAGGGCGCGCTGATCGCCACGCTGAAAGTCAGGCGGCCGAAGGGAAGCGACATGCGCTTCTTGCCGAAAGGCGATGAGATCGGACCTGAAGATATGTTCCCGTTCTTCGCACTACTGACCGGGCTCGAAGAGCAGGTCATCGACGAAATGGATGCTTCCGACATCAATGCGCTGGGTGATGTCGTCAACGGTTTTTTGTCGAGGAAGAGGCGAGCAAAAAGATAAATCCTCGCTTTTGGCAGGACGTCTTCGCCGACATCTCCATCGTCTTCCACTGGTCACTTAGCGATCTCGAGCGCCTTGAGTGGGGCGAGCTTTGCTCGTTTCATGCGAAGGCGCTGAACCGCTGGGAGCAGATGCACGCCACTAAGAATGGTGGGGGCACATGAGCTTTGACGTCTCGATCCTTATCCGCCTCGTTGACCGGCTCACCGGGCCGGCGAGGCGGGTGTCGCAGTCTTATCGGCAGATGCAGCAGAATGTTACGGCTGCCAATACCGGCATCGCATCTTCGACCACGCAAGCCACATCCAGCATCAATCGCATGGGTCATGCCGCCGGCACTGCGCAGGCGCGCCTTGGCCGCCTTGCTGCTCAGATGCGAAATCTCAGAACCGTAGGTCGTGGCTTTTCTCACACGGGCGGCATCGGGGCTTTCGCAACGTTCCCGATAGTTGCCGCCGTGAAGGCTTACGGTGACTTCGAGGACAAAGTTCTCGATTTGAAGAAGGTCTTTCCAGGCACTCAGAAGCAGTTCGACGAGACGTCGAACGCCTTGCGGAGGCTGTCGTATCGCATCCCGCTCGCTCGAAACGAGATCATGAAGCTCGCCGAGGAGGCCGCGAAATCGGCGGTCGTCAGACCCGACGAAGTGAACATGCCGCAAGCGTTCCAGAACTACGTGGAAACGGCGGCGCAATTCGCTGTCGCATTCGGTGTTCCTGTCGACCAAGCATCTGAGACGCTCGCCAGGCTCAAAAGCTCACTCGACCTCACGGTTCCGGAGCTCCGTGAAATGGGCGACGCGATGAACCACGTCGCAAACAACAGCGCTGCAACAGAAGCCGGCATCCTCGAGATCATGCGCCGCAATGCTTCTCTTGGGAAGGCGATCGGTGGTGATCAGGGGATCTTGTCAGTCCTGACAATCGGCTCGGCGCAGCTAGCCGCCGGTGTCCGCCAAGACGTTGCAGCAACCGGCCTTCGTACATTGCTGGTGCGATTGCAGCAGGCTGCTGGCGTCCAGATGTCAAACAAAGAGCTCAAGGGGATGGGCTTCGACAATGCCGAGATCAAGAACCTCAAGAAAGGTCTCTCGACGACGAAGAACGCTCTTAAAGTGCTTGGGCTTTCACCCGAAGCTATCGCCAAGGGGCTCAGCGAGGATACGGTCGGCACGATCCAAAATATCCTTGGGAGAATTGCTGAGCTACCTGCCGAACAGCAAGGTGGTCTTCTGGCGGCCCTGGGCGGCATGAGAGCTACCGATGCTCTTGTGCCCCTAGTGGCAAACCTGAAATTGCTCGAGGAGTCCCTCCGTCTCGTCAATGAGGAGGAGAGACATGGCTCGATGCAGCGTGAGTACATCGAGCGCGTTAAGGGCCTGAACGCTCACCTGCAGATCCTCGGCAATACGTTCGCGAACCTGCGCGATAAGGCTCTCGAGCCATATATGGGTTACCTGAAGCGCTTCGCCATTTGGATGGCTGACGTGTCCGAGGGGCGCGAGGACGCGGGCTGGCTCAAGTGGGCGGCGGGCTTGGCTATCGGCATGACCATGTTCTCCGCGATTATGTTGCCGCTCGGGTTGCTTGCTATGTCCATCGCAGCACTCGCCCCGGCGGCGCGCGTCCTTTGGGCGGTTGCGTGGCCGTTGCGGTTTCTCACGCGGCTTGGCTTTGCAGGGCTCGCCGGCGTGGCCGGCGGACTGGCATCGCTAGGCCGCATCATACCGACGATCTACCGGTTTGCCGGCGCTCTAGGCGTCGCGACAGCAGCCTTCCGACTGCTTCGCCGCGTCCTGCTGGTCGGCCTCGCGATCGAAGGTCTGTTGTTGCTCTACGATAACTGGGACAAGCTCAAGCAACTCGCCAAGGACCCAATCAAGTTCGACGTCATCTTCCCCGATGCGCCCGAGTGGCTGAAGTGGCTCTGGAACAACTCTCTTCAGCAGATGGATGAGATGGACAAGAGCACGGATGCGACGCGCAAGCGAGTATCAGGATGGGTGGACGGGGCCTGGAACTGGTTGAAGGGTGGCGACGCTGCCGAACCTCACATCTCACAGACTGGGGTGCCGGAGGCTCTGGCTCGGAAGACCGCAGCGGACGGCCAGCATGGCATGCCACAGGGCATGACGATCCAGGCGAAGGGGCCGACGGTTGAGGTCAAGCAGGCGCCACCGAACATCAGCGTTTCGGTGACCGTAAACGCGCAGACCAACGCCGATCCGAATGCGATCGGCGCTGCGGCTGCTTCAGCCGTCAGCACCAAGCTCCGCGGCGCTCTCTCGGACGCCCCGCACTCTGCTCCGTAGAGAACGATGGTGCCGAAGGTGATTTCGGCACCATCAAACCACTTGCAATGAGGATCGGATGGGAACGACGCTTATCGGCATCGGGCCGTACCGGCTTGCGATCAACAACCTTGCTCCGGAGGAGCTCGACAGAACGTTCGAGTATCGCTGGGAGGCTGTGAACCGGATCGGCCGTCGGCCGGCCATGCAGTTCTTGGGGCCTGGGGAAGAGCGAGTTTCCCTACACGGCGTCATCTACCCGCACTATTTTGGCGGCTTCGGCCAGCTCGAGAACATGCGGAAGGAGGCGGCGAAGGGCCAGCCGCGCGGCGTGGTCAGCGGCTACGGCCGCTATTATGGCCGCTGGTGCATCACGCTGATCCACGACGTGCAGCGGTACTTCCTCCCGACTGGCGAGCCGCGCATGGTTGAATTCGACATTGATCTCGTAGCCTACGGCCAGGACGGCGCGCCGTTCTGATCAGGCAGCTACGAGCTCGCGAGCTTTGATCTTGGTGTAGCTGCTGCGCTTCTTGGTAGCCGCCGACGTCAGATCGTACATCGCCTGCAGGTTCATCCAGAACTCCGGCGACATCCCGAAATAGCGACCGAGCCTGATCGCGGTGTCAGCAGTCATAGAGCGACCCTTCGAGACAATCATGCTGATGCGATTGGGAGGGACGCCGAGCTCCCTTGCGAGAGCTGATCCGCTCATGTTGAGCGGCTTGAGAAACTCTTCGCGCAACATTTCGCCGGGATGCGTGGTTACCCGCTTCATCTCCAGGAGTGCGGGAGCTGGATAGGTGGTCTTAGCCATTTTGATCTGCTCCTCAGTGATAATCGACAATCTCGACTTGTGATGGCCCCAGTTCGGTCCAGACGAAACAGACCCGCCACTGATCGTTGATCCGGATCGAATGTTGACCCTGTCGCTTCTTCGTCAATGCCTCAAGTCGATTCCCAGGAGGCTGTCGGAGGTCCTCGAGCCTCGTCGCCGCATTAAGCTGATCTAGCTTTCGCTTCGCGACATCGGCGGCACTTTGCCAGCCCCGTTTGGTCTTTCCCGTGAGAGAAAAGTTGGCGGTGTCTTCACAGGCATAATCAATGATCATGCCTCAGTATATGGTACGTACTGCGTACCGTCAAGGGGGAATTTATGGTCCTTAGAATTGAGCGAGCGCAGCAGGGCGACATGGTCGATCTAATGTGCTGGCGAGTGTACGGCAAGACCGAGGGCCGGGTGGAGGAGGTGCTTGAGCATCCTGCCAATTATGGCCTGAGCAGTCTCCCCGAAATCCTCCCAATCGGCACACCCGTCACCTTCCCCGACATCGTGGACCCGATCGTAACACACACCGTCAAGCTATGGGACTGACCCATGACGCCAGCTTTCTCTGTCTCAGGCGGGCTCGGCGGGCTCAATGATCGAATGGTGTCACTCGAGGTGACCGACAACGAGGGAAACCAGTCGGATGGCTTTTCGATGACGCTCGACGACCGCGACGCGGCCATCGTCCTGCCAGCTCGCGGATCGCTCCTCTCGATCAGTATGGGTTACCTCGAAACCGGCCTCGTGTTCATGGGCCTCTTCACTGTCGATGACGTCGACACGAGTGGCTACCCGCTGCAGGTCACGATTACCGGCCGCGCGGCTGACATGGCCGGCGCGCTTAAGCAAACGCGTAACGCCGCCTACGAAAACAAGACACTCGGACAGATCGTCCAGGAGATCGCCGGCCGGCACGACTTGCAGGCGATGGTGTCGCCTTCCATGGCGAGCTTTCTCTACAAGGATCTACCGCAGACGGCCGAAAGCGATATGGCGTTCCTGACAAACCTGGCGCGCAAGCATGACGGGCTATTCAAGGTCGCCAACGGCCGTCTCCTGATGACCAAGCGGGGCGAGGGCAAAAGCGCCTCGGGGATTTTCCTCGGTGGCGTCACGATCATCGGCCCGCTGGCTGGCGGGTCCGATGTGATCGACTTCAACGCCAAGGCGATGGATCGTCCGAAGCACTCCGAAGCCGTAGGCAAATACTGGGACCGCGACGCCGCGGAGGAGAAGGAAGTCAAAGCTTCCAGTTCTCAGGGCCCACAGCACCTCCTCAACTACTTGCATCGCGACAAGGAGGAGGCCGAGGCCGATGCTGAAAGCAAGGCTGCGAGCATGAAGCGCGGCGAGGGGAATCTCAGCATCACGATCGTTGGCAATCCGCGGGTTGGCGCCGAGATGCCGCTTACGGTCATTGGCGTGCGCCCGGGGAGCGCCGACGGTCTCTGGCGCATCAAGACCGCAAAACACAAGATCGAGAGTAGCGGCTACACGACTGCAATCGATGCCGAGCTCCCTCCATCTGGACCTGGAGAGTCTGGTGGCGGTGGGGAAATCAGCGATCCAGGTGCCGAGGTAGCTCGAGAGGCGGCCTCATCCGTTGGCTCTGGTTATCCGAGCAATCCCAACACGTCGATCATCGGCGCGCACTAAGCGCATTCGGAGAACACCAAATGGCATCCTTCAGGGTGGAGGCAGACCGCCTTTTCACCGGCTTCACGCCTGTGTCTTTCGTCGAGGCCAATGCTTACGATCGACGCAACAGGATCTCACCGCGATGCATTGTTCTGCATGATACGGCGGGGTGGCTTACGCCCCTTAACAGTGTCGCTTGGTTCAAGTCGAAATCCTGCACCACCAGCGCGCACGTCGTGCTGGAGCGGGACGGATCTGCGACGCAGATGGTCGAGTTCGATCGCCGCGCCTACCACGCCGGCAAGAGCTCGTTCAAGGGCAAGTCCGACGTCAACTGGTTCTCGATCGGCATCGAAATTGTCAATCCGGGCGTCCTTACCAAGGAAGGCAAAGCCTGGTTCCACAAGAAGGCGGCCGACTACTTCGCGCCGTCTGAGATCGCCCAGAAGACGACCAAGGAGCACGGTCCGGGGTACTGGCTCCCCTACACCTCGGAGCAAATCGACGCTGTCATTGCGATGTGTAGGGCGCTTGTGAAAGCCTACCCGACGATCGCTGATATCACGACACACTACGAGATCTCTCCTGGGCGGAAAGCCGACGTCAACCCGTTGTTCCCGATCGAGAGAGTGCGGGCAGCGGTGTTCGGGAAAGGTGATGAGCCAGCTCCAGTCAGCAATCTCGAGTTCGGCGTCAAAGGCGATGACGTTCGGAAAATTCAAGAGCGGCTTCTCGAGCTCGGCTACCAAGCCGGGTGCGCTGATGGTGAGTTTGGCCCTCGCACGCGCTCCGCAGTTCTCGCGTTTGAGGCCGAGAATGCGCTCGCCACTGATGGGGTGCTCACCGAGCACGAACGCAGCGTACTGCTTTCGGACGCGGCTAAGCCGATGCCGGTGCCGTCGTCTGTATCGGTCACGGCCACGGAGCTTGCCGAGCGCGGCTCTCGGATCGTCAAGATTACGCAGTTTGGCAAGATGCTGATCCGCCGAGCTCTCACGTTTCTTGGCATCTCGACAGCCACGGATCAACTCGTGACCGGCGGCGAGAACGTGACTGCGGTCTTAGACCAGGCGGACAAGGTCCGCACGGTTGCGTCACGGAGCTTTGATCTTCTCGGCTGGCTGAAATCCGATCTGGGGCTGGCGGTGTTCTGCGCCGGGCTAATCGCGCTGGGCATCTACGCTTTGCTCGAGATGATCGAAAAATTCCGGGTCGACGACGCGCGTCAGGGCAAGAACGTCGCGCGCTGATCCAGCCATCACAGGAGACATCACATGACGAAGTGGCAGGCTATTCGGCTGCGCCTCTGGACGCTGTTCCAGGCGGTGCGTGCATACTTTCGCGGGGGAGCTAGCAGGGGCGGCATCTCTGGGCCGGAAGGGGCTTTAAGTGGAGAGCTCAAAAAGCCCGCCCTTGCGCTCCTATGGTCAATAGGCGGCGGCCTCAAGAGGATCTTCCGGAAGATCGTATCGGGGCTCTCCACGCCTAGCGTCGCAGGCTTCGTGCTGGTCCTGCTTTCCATCTCCGTCGTCGTAACTGCGCAGACCGTCAGCGAGCGCTATGAAGCGCGTCTAGCCGCGGCGCAGGATGAAATCTCGATCCTCACCGAGGAACGGCTGGCTGAGCAAGCTGCTCTCAAGAGGTTGGCCGGCGAGAAGGCGGTTCTCGATCGTGAACTGGCGGACGCTAGGCTCGAGTTGGCCGCTGCAAGGGCGGCGCCGCCGGTCGAGGTGCCTGCGAAGGTTGTCTACCGGCGCGCCGGCGCGCCGGCATCCCAGTGCAAGTCAACTTGTCTCTTCGGGTGGAGCTTCTGATGCTGGACCTGGTCAAGGGGTTTGGGCTCGCGGTGTTGTTGCTGCTGCCGTTGCATCTCTTGGACAGGTGTAGCGTCGACAGGAAAGCCCGGCGAGAGCAAGACGCGGTCTGGGTCGAAAAAATCAGAGCTTCGAGTGGCCGGGTGAAAGCGGTGCTCGAAGCCTCTGACATCGAGCTCGAGGCTGAGGATAAAGTTTCGTTGGAGAAGCTCGATGCAGAGCAAGCGCGTCGGGATAAGGAGCTGCAGGAGCTCCGCACCCGCAGAACGACCATTCAGATTTCCGAGCATTGTCGTCTGTGCCGGGTTCCTGCTGAGCGGCTGCGCATCCACTAACGCAGTGGTTACCGAGCCGGTGGCCGTGCGGCCAGTCCCAGCGGCTCTCCTCAAGCCGAGGCTCGAGGTGAGATGTCTGCCCGAGAAGCAAGAGTACGAAGTGCACGAAATCGAAGAGGCGGTTTCGTGCGAGCGTACCGAGAAGGATGCGGTGCGCGCCCAGCTAAGCGCGCTCCAGACTGCGGTTAGATCACGCGAGGCCGCAGGCAAGCGTGCCATCGCGGCGTCGACGAAGTAGTGCACAAGCAAGCGAGGAACACTACCGTGGCCAGAGAGGCATCTATGACAGATACTCTTTATCGCAGGGTCGACGAGCACGAGCGGCAGATTGCGGGCTTTCGAGCGGACATGAACGCGCTCAAGACCGAAGTGCACACGATCAAGGAAGGCCAGAACCTGATCTTCGCGGAGATGAAGCAGGTCGGGCAAGCGCTTGCGGCTTTGAATGCCAATAGGCCGCTACCGACAATGGACGTTCTGCGTACAGCAATGTCCATGGCCGTGTCGGTGACCGTCCTCGTTTCCGCTGTCATCGCCAGCATCATCTACGTGTCCTCGAACGCGAATAACGGAACCCTGACGTCTCTTCAGAAGGACGTCGACATGCTTGTGCACGCGGCGAGCCCGGCCGAGGTCGCTGTGATGAGGCACCGAATCGGCGAACTGGAGCGCTCAGTGACCGCGATAGGAGAACATGCGCCTTGGGCGCCACAGATCAAATTTGCCGAACGGAAATAGCTGAGAACCGCTGGCGCTCCGACCCACATCGAGAGCGACGCGGCAGCCTCAGCGTTATGCCCTTCCGCTGAGGCTGACCGCCCCCGATCCGCTGGCGTAGCGGATCGGGGGCCTTTTTGCGTTTCAGGGTCCAAAGAAAGCCTGGTCTATCGCGTCGTTCAGGCCGTGCCTAAAGTCGGCGCCGACCATGTAGCGATCGTAGTGTCGATCCAGCACGACGCGGCATTCCTTGCCCTGCCAGAGCCAGTGCAGGACGGCGTGGTTGTCTTTCACGATGATGGAGGCAGTCCCGGGACCTTTGACACCACGGCGGTGGAGCTCATAGCGGATGATTTGCTGAAATCCATTTGGGCTTGGCATACTACTTTCCGGGCATATCGACGGTAGAGCGACTTGCACCTCCAGGCATGCCGATCTTGAGCTTTGCATCGAGACAACTTCTCCATGTCATCCAGCAGCTTGCGCTGATACGGGAGCAGCGCCGGTTCTCCGACGATCTCAACGAATGTCCTGAGGTCCATCATGGCTTCCTCGCCTTATTCTCAGCTGCTTTCACCCGCAGGGCTTTTGTGGCTTCATTGTAGGTCATGCCCTGTGAGCGAAGCTTTAGTCTCTCGTTCCAGCTTTCTCGCATTGCTGCCAAGCGCTTCGCGCTTCTTGCCTCGTTCTTCGCTTCTTTGGCCGCCCGTTGGTGCTCTGGAAGCTCGCCATGCTGTTTGGCCCGACGCTTTGATCGAGATGGCGTGTCGTAAAGCCCGCGAGCAGCCGGCGGAACAATGCCGTTAGGTTTTTTCATCTCGCCTTGCCCCGTCTCGGTTTGAACATTTCTCCTCTCCCACGATTTTGATGCCGCCACGAGTGGCACTTGGTTTTGACCCAGCACCCACGGCCCGTTGGTGGGGCGTCCTGCTCAATCGGTTTGCATGGTGGGATAAATTTCACGGCTCGGATATGGTTTTGCAGTGGCCAGGTCGCAAGCGAATACGTGGGCGCGCCGGCCGTTCGAGCTCACCGACTTGCTTGAGATCGGCGAGCACCATGAAGCCCTGGAGGAGGAGGACGCGGCGATAGACCGGCTTCAAGCGCGAAAGAAGTCCGCCGCGGTGCCCGGTCCAGAAGCCGAGTCTCTGAATGGGCTCTGGCACGTAGATTCGCCAGTTGGTCTCTGGCCCTTCCGGCGGATCAGCAACGATCAGCACGTAGACCGAATGCGCAAACGCGCCTGTGGTTCGCCAGACTTTGTACCTCATGTCCTGTGACATAGCATGACGAGAACATAGCGAGAACACCTTCGCGCCCTAAAAAGGGGAAAGTCGCAGCTCCTTGATCGCATCAACCAATTGTTCGCTGCCGCCTCTTTGGGCAACGCGGGCGGCTGCGGCATCGATCGCTTGGTTCCAGGCATCGCGTCCGAGGCTTTCATTATCGATCGAGCGGGATTTGTCGGCGACCTGCAAAGCTTCGCGAACCAGCGTCCACCATCCCGCTCCACCTTCACACTCACTTACTGGCGGAACGGCGCTTGAGCCTAGGCGCCGTTGTATCGCTTTGCCGCGTTCGTGATCTGCGGGCCATCTGGCGAAATCACCGAGCACGTGAAGAAGCTCATGGCTGGGAAGTTCGGGTAACTCGCGGAGCGCAGCCTGAAGCTCGATCCAGCGTCCGGCGTAGTCGCAAACTTCTTGTCGCAACTGCTCGACGGACAGTCTGTTCAGATGATTTTCATCGACCTTGAACACTGCGATTCCCTCCAACTACAGCCCTATCTCGGCAAGCTTTCGATCTGTCTCGGCCGCGCTCGTGTGCGTGACCCATCGTCCGCCAGCGTCGATCCAGAGCTGCCGATACTTCTCCCAATCGTCTATGAGGACATCGCCCGGCGCAGCGTGCAAGCACTTCTCGCGGGAGCGGCAGCATCGCACCTCAATGTGGTCGCCGAGGTTCTTGCGCACCCAGGACCGCTTATTCTCGGCAGCCTCCTCGACCGAGAGCGGTATGCCGGTCAGTACGATCGGCCTGTACGGCTCAATGCGGGCCCAGAGAGCGTCGAGATCCTGCATCGGTGGGATGTTGAGGTAGAAGCCCTCGATGCCGCGGATGGCCGCCCAGTCCACGTTGTCGGCCTTCTTGCAGGGGCGGAAACCGAACACCTCCTTGTGGTGCCGGTCGAAGTCGGCCAGGACGCCGTCCATGTCGACAAAAAGCTGCATCGTCCCACCTCAGATATTTCGGATGAAAGAGCTCGGCGCCGCGGTCAGATACTCGATCGCGATAGTGAGGGCGTCGAGTCGTTCCGGACGCCGCATCGTGCCATAGAGCTGCCCGCTGGGTGTCAGCAGGCACATCTCCGTCTCCAGAACAGAGAGATGTTTCAGGTGTTGGACCATGTCCGCCGCGTACATGCCGGAGAGCTTCTCGGCTCGGTGCCAGATGCCGCGGGTGACGCTGACCTGCGACACTCTGATTTCTGGGTCTATGTGCTGCATCATCGTCCGGACCATGTTTGCGGCAAGTTTCTCGGCAACCATGACGCATTGAGGCGCCAGCTTACTCGCGGCTCTGTAGGCAGCGTCCATGGTCATGAGCCCGGTGAAATCCGCGATCACAACCAGATGCTGCGCCGCTTTTGCGACCACGACGATGCCAATGGGATCCTCTGAGCAGGATCTGAGAGGTGGATCGACACCAATGGCGATTTTCTCGAAGGGAGGGTGATCAGGACGCTCACTGTCGAGTGTGAGCTCATTGAGCTGGGATCGGTGCCAGAGCTTGGGAGACGGGTGCTCGTTCATGCCTGTCTCCTCCACTGCCTCTGCACGTCGCCGGCCATGATCGTGCCGTAGGGGATTACCTCGTCGACGATCTCGGCGAGGTCGAACCGCTCGATTTGAGCGCGCACGGCGGCCGCGTTCTTGTAAGCGCTAGGGAGCTCTGAGAGGTCGGGTTGACCGGCATAAAACCGGACGTCGAGGCCGCGCGTCTCTTCGGCGAGCCTTGAGGCCTGGCAGAGCTCACCTATCGACTTGAGGTGTGCCGTACGGCTCGTGTTCCGGCCGGCTCCGTGCGGCGAGAAACCCAGGGCGTCGGGGTTGTTCTTTCCACGCACGATTAGCACCGGCTCCGCCATGTTGAGCGGGATGATGGTCAGATCAGTCGCGTCCGAAGCGAAGTATTCCCAGGCCGGCGTTGCGCCCTTGCCGTGATAAAACAGGCCGTCCAACTTCTGAAAGACAAAGTTGTGCTCGTTCCAGAAGCGGTCTTTCACCTTGACCCCGAGAAACTTAGCGACGCTGTCGTGGATCGCGAAGTGGTTTTTCTTCGTCCAGGTGCGAATGATCTGGAGCGCCTGCCAGTAATTGTCGCCGTCGATCGTGTCGGCGGGGATCCAGGCGTTCCATGGCAGCGTCTCGGGGGAGATCTTGACCCGATAGCGCTCGGCCGCATCCATGCCGTTCCTGTAGAGGATGGCGCCCGGCTTCCGGGAGCCGTGATGGGTCACGATGGCGGTCGCGCCATTCGATTTAAGGTGGCCGACGAAGAAGAAGTGATTGCCGTCGCCTTGCGTTGCGAAATGCTTCCTGGCCGCATCCGTGGCCATCGAGAGGAAGGGATTGGCCTCGAACTCGCCCAGCAGCGAAACCGGGCACTGCATATCCTGGCTGAAGGCTCGTCCGCCGGGGCCGAAGTGCGTGAGCTTCATACCAGCATCCAAAACGGCAACCGGGTCGACCGTGCCGAGGACCGAGATTGCCATGGAACAGCAGATGTCCGCCGAATGGAAGCCGGGGTGGATCTCTGTGGAAGCTGCGACGCCGCCGACAGTGATTTCTCCCATGCGCCCGGCTGGGCATGCATCTGGCATCACCGCACCGGCTTTAATCACCGGTGTTTTCATGAGCTCATAGAAGGTCGCTTTGACCTTCTCGATATTAGCCTGCTCGATCTCGTTCTCGGCCTCGATTAGAACCGAGAAGGGGAGACTTTCCTTGCGCGGTAGGATGCGGGGGCCGAACTGTTCGTCCATCGCCTGCTGTCGGAACTGGCACCAGGCCGGCATGCCTCGCTCCGAGCCCGGTTTAGGCACCCGACTTTCCGGATCTATGCCAGCCAGCGTGCACAGCTCTCTGGCGCGCGCCTGATAAGGATCAGCTCTTCTCATTTCTTCCCCGCTTCCATTCCTCGAACCAACGCTTGCAGCTTTCCTCGTCCGGCTCGAAGCTGCTCGCTAGGACGTTTGTCTCTGGGTCGCTGAGTGCCGGATGCTTGCTGGATGCGATCGCGATGAATGCGCCCAGATGCGTGTTGAAGGCGTAGCTCAGCCAATATGCGGGCTCCTTCATGCTTCACACCTCATTTTCCGACCTAAGTTTTTGTAAATGTTGTTCTTCTTTGATGATCTCGTGAGCTTCTTCGCACCAAGCCACCTCGTCGACGGTGACTTTCTTGGCGCCGCATTTCGAGCACGAGAGCGCTTGAGCGAGCTCGCTGAGCAGCCCTTCTGGCCAATTCGGAATGACGTGGGGAAGACGCGCGACAGCGTGCCCGCACGGCTCGCAGGAGATGCGGAGGTAGGCATTGTCGAGGGATGCGTCCGCGAGGGTGCGTTTCGCCTTTTCAGCCGGGGTCATCCGGCGCCGGACCCACGTTACGCCGCCCCCGCTCATGGCGATGGAACCACATCAGGCTGCAGGAGAACGTCATCGGAACCACTCCGGGACAATTCCGGGACCCCCCTGGCCGAGGCGTCCATTTGTTCCAATTTTGTCCCTTTGACTGCGCGTCCAATTACGTTAGAAAGCCCTTGTTTCCTGGCCTCGCGGGCGTAGTTCAGTGGTAGAACGACAGCTTCCCAAGCTGTATGTCGTGGGTTCGATTCCCATCGCCCGCTCCAAAGCCGCCGGCACTCAGATGGAACCACGGAACGGCTTTCGGTTTTCGTTCCGTCGTGCTTCTTTGAGCCTGCGCGGCTCTGCATGACCGGTTTCACGCTTCCGGAAGCAACCCCTTCGCACTCCCTGCCTCCTTGGCGGGAGGCGGGCCGGGCCAGTCGGCCGAAATGACGCATCAAGGGGAAGCTTCTTTGTCGACCTTTTCGAAACTTCCCCCGTTCGACGGTAAGGGCCGCGTGCAGATGGTGGTCGAGACACCGCGCGGGTCGGGTATCAAATACAAGTTCGACGAGGGGCAGGGGATATTCACCGTCTCGCGCAGTCTTTCCGCGGGCGTCTCCTATCCGTTCGATTGGGGGTTCGTCCCCGGTACCCGCAGCGAAGACGGTGATGCCGTCGATGCGCTCTGCCTCCATGCTCAGGCGAGCTTTCCCGGCGCGGTCCTGCCCTGCCGCTGCCTAGCGCTCGTCTCTGTCGACCAGATGAGCTCCAAGGGGCGCGTCGCCAATCCGCGTCTCATCCTGGCGCCGGATTGGGAAGGCGCCAACGCGCTGGAGGTCGACTGCACGCTTTCGGAGCGGGCCAAGGCGGAGCTCGAGCGTTTTTTCCTTAATGCCACGCTCTTCACCGCCAAGGACGTCCGGATCCTAGGTTGGCATGATGCCGCTGCCGCCGAGAGCTATCTTCTCGGAGCGCGCCTCTGAGCGCCGGCGCCGGCCGTCCCGCGGATCAGCGTCCATCAAAAAATCACTATCGGGACCAAGGGCCTGGAACCTGGCGCGCTCCGCCGTTGTTGTTCCGTCATGAGTTGCCGACCGGGGGCGACACAGGCGCAAGAAAGGAGCTTTGCGCCATCAGGAGCAGCAAATGGAAAGAAGCCTCGGAGCCGAAATCGCGACAATGTTCGGCGCACGCTTGCGATACCTCTACACACAGGACTCGCAGAACCTTCCGATCAGGATAGCGGCTTGCCTCGATCGATTGAAGCAGGCCGAGGACAAGCTCGTTGCCTGTGATCGGAAGGACAGTGGCGAAGGGCAGTCGCCGGCTCTCACACGTTAGAGCCGTCGGTCCCGGTGGGTGCGGATATGCGCCCACCGGGATCGGGCCATCAATGTCTCGAAAATCAGAACGCAGCCACGCAGCTCACACTGAAGAGCCGGATCGTTTGTGGTGGGCAACGGCGAGAACGTGCATCGGCCTCGCAAGTAAAGGCCTGGAGCACGCATATGCCTCCAAAGGCGAGGGCCACCAGGGGGAAACGCGCTCTAGCGCGTCACGGCAGCGGGCATCTCCTGGTCCGGCGGAATGTAGAGGCCGAGCCAATCCCCATCGAGCGCCATCCAGACGAACACGAACGCAATGGCCGCAACCGCCGTGTTGATGAGCATGACACGAAGAATGCGCGGAGCGGCCGGGGCGCTTTCCGGCGTGCCCGCGACGACCTCGCCCGCCTCGCCCTGTGTCCGCACCCCGAAGGGCAATACGGCGAACAACGTCATCCACCAGATCATGATATAGAGCGCGGCGCCGAGCGCGATGTTCATGGCTTTGCCCCTTCCATCGTTCAAGCTTGCTCAAGCTCGGTGAGCGTACCACAGAAATCCTTGGGATGGAGGAAGAGCACGGGCTTGCCGTGCGCTCCGATCTTGGGATTGCCATCCCCCAGCACGCGCGCCCCTTGGGCCTTGAGTATGTCGCGCGCTGCCAGAATATCGTCCACCTCGTAGCAGAGGTGATGAATGCCGCCGTCGGGGTTCCGTTCCAGGAACTTGGCGATCGGTGACTCGGCTCCCAGTGGCTCGAGCAGCTCGATCTTCGTGTTGGGCAGGGTGATGAACACGACCGTCACGCCGTGATCGGGCTGAGGCATCGGCTCCGATACCGCGGCGCCGAGCGTATTCCGGTACGTTGCCGTTGCCGCCGCCAGGTCTTTGACGGCAATGGCCACATGGTTCAAGCGTCCGATCATTGCCGTCCTTTCGGCTCAATGTGAGACTGGGGGCCGCCTCATCCCCTACCTTCGACCATGCTGGCGAGCACCTTGACAATGGGCTTCTTGCCCCACGCGGCCGCCACAGCGCTGCGCACGCTCCTCCGCACGGCCTCCCTTACCATTTCGAGATCCCGCCGGCGTTCGCGTGGAATGCTGCTGAGCGTTCCCTCGATGGCGGACAGCACGATCTCCTGCATCGGCTCCCCGTCTTCGTCTTCCTGCGGTACGCCGTCGATGACGAACAGGGGATCGCTCGCGAGCTCGCCGCGCCTGGTGAGCGTGAGCGAAACGACGACGATGCCGACGAGGGAGAGCTTACGCCGCTCGCGTACCGGGCCTTCGCCGGCTTGCACGATCAGGCGTCCGTCGCGGAACAGCCGGCCGACCGGCGCATCGTCGGTGATGCGCACGGGCCCCGGCGCAAGCCGCACCATCTCGCCGTTGTAGGCGACCTGAACCTCTGGAACGCCCGCCGCACGCGCAAGCTCCGCATGCGCTTTGAGATGGCGCGCTTCGCCGTGCATGGGGATGGCGATCCTCGGACGTGTCCAGGCGTAGAGCTCCTTTAACTCGTCGCGGCGCGGATGGCCGGTGACGTGCACCAGGGCTTCGTTGTCCGTCACCACCTCGACGCCCATACGCACAAGGTTGTTTTGAATCCAGCCGACGGCCTTTTCGTTCCCCGGAATGGTGCGCGAGGAGAAGATGGCGACATCGCCCTTGTCGAGCGACACGTCCGGGTGCTCGTTCTCGGCGATGCGCGCCATTGCTGCACGGGACTCTCCTTGGCTTCCGGTGCAGAGGCACACGACGTCGGAGCGCTTGAAGTCGCCGAACCGCTGCTGATCGACGTAGCGGAAACCCTGCGGCAGATAGCCGGTGTCGATCGCCACGTTGATCGCCCGGTGCAAGGCCCGCCCCGCGATCACGAGTTCGCGGCCAGCGGCGCGGGCGGCGTCCGCCACGGCCTTGATGCGCGCCACGTTGGACGCAAAGGTGGTGACCGCCACCCGTTGCGGCGCGCTCTTGATGATCTCGGCGATCGACTTGGCAACGTCGCGCTCGGACGGCGAGCGTCCGTCGCGCATGGCGTTGGTTGAATCACCGATCACCGCGAGCACGCCCTCGTCGCCGAGCGCGGTCAGCCGGCTTGTGTCCGGCGCGCTGCCGATCGTCGGGGTGGGATCGAGCTTCCAGTCGCCGGTATGCAGAACCGTTCCGTGCGGGGTGCGGATGGCGAGCGCGCTGCTTTCCGGGATGGAGTGTGCCATCTCGATCAGCTCGATGTCGAACGGGCCGACATCGAAGCGGGAATTCAGCGGCACTTCCCGGATCGGGATGGCGAGCCGGTTGCCGTATTCTGAGAGCTTCGTCTTCAGCATGCCCGCGGTGAACGGCGTCGCATAGACGGGAACACCGAGCCGTGGCCACAATTCGATCACGGCTCCGATGTGGTCTTCGTGCGCGTGGGTAATGACGATTCCCGCAAGCGCGCTGCGCTCTTCCTCGATGAAGCGCAGGTCTGGGAAAATGACGTCGACGCCCGGGTCGTTCTCCCCCTCGGGGAACGTGATTCCGAGGTCCACCATCAGCCACTTGCGCCCGTCCGGAGGACCGATCCCGTAGAGGTAGGCATTCATGCCGATCTCGCCGAGGCCGCCGAGGGCGAGGAAAACCAGCTCGTCCTCGGCGCGTGGCCGGGTTCGTTGCATCCGTTGTTCGGGCATTCGCCGTTCCAAATCCTTTTTCTTTTGGCCTCTAGAGTGCTTCCGGAAAAGCGGGAACCGGTTTTTCCGGAAATAAGCACGAAGAAACAAAAACTTAGAGCCGTTCCCGTTTCCACTTAAACCGGAGCGGCTCTAGCGCTGAAGAGGGTCACGTCGCCAAACGTGAACGGACGGATATCGCCGCCCGTCTCGAGCAAAAGGGCGCCCTCCGGGTCGAGGCCACGAAAGATGCCGGCAACGCGTTCAGGCCCGGCCGTGATGCTCAACCGTTCCCCTAACGGATGGGCGCGCATTAGCCAAGCCTCCCTGACGAGCGGGAAGCCGCGGCCCTCGTCCCAGCGGCCGAGCCAGCCGTCCATGGCATGCCCGACCTCGCGGAGCAGGGCATCCGGCTCCTGCGGATAGCCGTGGGCCGCAAGGCATGTCGCCGTGCGCTCTGGCAGCGTCGGACATGAGGCAACATTGAGCCCGATGCCGATCACGGCTGACAGGCGAGCCGGCGTGGCGCTGCTCTCGATGAGAATGCCGCCCACCTTGCTGCCGTCGATCAGGATGTCGTTTGGCCACTTGAGCAGAAGGCCCGGGGGCGGGGGATCGAGGGCCAGACGCACTGCATCATAAACGGCCACGCCCGCGACGAGCGCTAGCTGATAGGCTTTCGGCTGCGGCGCGGCGAGCGTGACGAGCAGGCTCGCGTAAAGGTTTCCCGCTTCCGAGCTCCAGCTTCGCCCGCTCCGGCCGCGTCCCGCCGTCTGCGCGTCAGCCAGGATCCAGAGGGGCCCATGCTCGCCGGCTTGGGCGCGCCGCATGGCTTCCGCATTCGTCGAGTCGACAGTCTTGAGCCGCGCCACGCGCAAGGAAGGCATCAGGAAAGCTTTCCGGTCGGAAGGTCCGCGCGAAGTGCGGCGGGTAAGAGGATATTAGGTCGTATCATATCTAATGGAGGTCGCCATCACCTCCGGCCGGATGAGTGCACACCGGTCCGGGAGCGGGCGTTTATTTGAGACTGCGGTAGCCGCTCCAGCTCCCCACCGAATTTTAGAAGCGATGTTTTTGCAATTGCTCGAGGCCTGTCATGCCCGCTGAGGCCCGCTCCGTAAAGCGCCGCCAGACGAACAAGGCCGGAATCATAAAAGCCGATGGCAGGGAGTTGCTGGTTCTCCTGCGCGATGCCTCGAAGACGGGTGCGCGTGTGCGCCTCGTCACGCCGGGCGACGTCACCGGGCGCCTCACGCTCGTTGCGCCGATGGAGAAGATTAACGCCGCCTGCAGTGTGGTCTGGCGCCGTGGCAAGGATCTTGGCCTCAGGTTCGAAAGCTGAAGCCTTGAAGCAGCGTGCGCTCCATTGCGGTTGCGCGCTCGCCCCTGTCCCGTTCCACCTTGGACCGATCGCATTCGTGCGGCAGCGCGCTTGCGTCGAGTGAGCATGCAAGTGACGCGGGATAAGCGGCTTCTAGAATAGACCCAAAAACGATGCCGTCCGACATGAAGAGGATGTCGATGGGCGGGGTCACTGCCCTTGTGAATGCGTGACGCCCTCATCCCGGCCGCGTCCGGATGGGCGTTCCTTATTCCAGCTCCGCTCCACCCGGCGGGTGAGGCGGAAGATGCGCTTGGCCCGGCGCCTGTCGTCCTTCGCAAGGCAAATGCAGCAGCAGCGGAACTCAGGGGCCCGCGCGACCCGCGCCATCAGCTCCCGCCGTTTGCGGGCGGTCTCCTCGGATATAGGCTGGCGCGGCATGGAAACCTCTCATCGACGCTTGCGGGTTCATCTTCGGAGTGCGTCTGCGGGCAGTGCGAACAGCTCACCCTCGCTTTGCTCCGTGTCCAGCCATAGAAACGGCAGATCGGGGTATTCGGTTTCAAGCGCGTCCCGCGCCCGGCCGACCTCGACGACCAGCACGCCATCCGGCTCGAGATGGGCGCCGGCGCCATCGAGGATCCGTCGCACCAGATCGAGCCCGTCCTCTCCGCCCAGATGGGCGAGCTGGGGCTCGGCCGCATACTCAGGCGGAAAATCCACGACGGCCTGAGCGGCCACGTAAGGCGGGTTCGACACGATGACGTCGTACGTGCGGCCGCTGAGAGCGCTGAAGAGATCGGACTGCGAAAGCGTGATGCGGTCCGCAAGCTCGTAGTCGGCGACATTGCGCTTGGCGACCTCGAGGGCATCCGCTGAAATATCCGCCGCTTCGACGTTCGCGTTCGGAAAGGCGAGAGCGGCCAGAATGGCAAGGCAGCCCGATCCCGTGCAGAGGTCGAGAACGCGCGCCACCGCCCCGGGATCTCCGATGACGGAGGACAGCCTGTCCTCCTCGAGCAGCTCCCCGATGTAGGAGCGCGGGACGATCACGCGTTCATCCACATAAAAATGGCGGCCCTTGATCCAGGCTGCGTTGACGAGATAGGGCGCGGGCTTGCGGGAAGCGATGCGCTCCGCGAAGAGGCCGGCGAGGCGCGTCCGCTCCTGCCGCGTGAGGCGAGCGTCGAGCCAGGGCTCGAGCTGGTCGATCGGCAGATGCAGGGCCGTGAGCATGAGAAAGGCCGCCTCATCGAGCGCTGTCTCCGTCCCGTGGCCGAAGACCAGTCCCGCCTCCGTAAACCGGCTGGTGCCGAACCGCAGCCAGTCGCGGACGGTGGCAAGTTCGTCGATGTCGGTGGCGCTGGGCGTTTGGCTCATGTCGGGCGGTCTCTTTGGCTCTCGGCTCCGGGGTCTGCGCGGCGGCCGGCATCTGGACATCACGCCTTTTAGAGCGGAACCGGCCATCGGCAAACCGCCCAGCGATCGCTCTCGGATAAGGCCCCGTCCGTTTACCTTCTCCACAATCCGTATGCGGTGAGCGCCCCTCGCGTCATCGTGTCTCCTTTTCGCAACGCGCTTGGCGAACCAAACACAACCGTCCAATATCGCAAATACCCGGGCCCTTGTCCAAGAGGTCCGGCCAATGGAAACGTCCAATCGGAGGGGAACCCGGTGACGGTTAAAACAGATATCGATATCGCGCGCGAAGCCAAGACGAAGCCCATCGGGGAGGTGGCGTCCAAGCTTGGTATCCCGGCCGACGCGCTCATTCCCTACGGCACGACAAAGGCAAAAGTCTCGTTCGACTTCATCAATGCGCTGAAGACGCGGCCGGACGGAAAGCTCATCCTCGTCACCGCCATCAGCCCCACGCCTGCCGGCGAGGGCAAGACGACCACCACCGTCGGTCTCACGGACGGTCTGAACCGCATCGGCAAGAAGGCGGCGTGCGCGCTGCGTGAGCCCTCCCTCGGGCCCTGCTTCGGCATGAAGGGCGGCGCGGCCGGTGGCGGCTATGCGCAGGTGGTGCCGATGGAAGACCTCAATCTGCATTTCACCGGCGATTTCCACGCCATCACGAGCGCCCACAACCTGCTTTCCGCGCTGATCGACAACCACATCTACTGGGGCAACGAGCTCGGCATCGATAGCCGGCGCGTCGAGTGGCGGCGCGTGATGGACATGAACGATCGCTCGCTGCGCTCGATCGTCAATTCGCTCGGCGGCGTCTCCAACGGCTTCCCGCGCGAGGATGGTTTCGACATCACGGTCGCCTCCGAGGTGATGGCGATCCTCTGCCTCGCCTCCGATCTCGCCGACCTCGAGAAGCGGCTCGGAAACATCATCGTCGCCTACACACGCGACAAGAAACCCATCCGCGCGAGCGAGCTGAAGGCCAACGGTGCCATGACCGTGCTCCTCAAGGATGCGCTCATGCCCAACATGGTGCAGACGCTCGAGA
>JRYH01003726.1_pt1 | contig 57651 bp, 79 predicted proteins | sample 235351 | NCBI WGS metagenome assembly JRYH01 (sample SAMN03074221, study PRJNA261480) | activated sludge metagenome | biome: Wastewater Treatment Plant; feature: Wastewater; material: Activated sludge; isolation source: activated biomass of a wastewater treatment plant treating wastewater... ... | reverse complement strand
CTGAGACCTGTTCCTGCAATAACTTGTCTTGTTGGCGAAACAAAATCTGCGCCTGCTACCGTTGAATCAACATACTGTTTAGTAGCTACATGTAAGTTTGAAGTAGGGTTAGCATGAGCTGTAATAAACCCTGTCATTGTTCCGCCAGAACGCTGTAAGGCACCTGTAATGCGAGAATCGTTACCCTGAGCTGCAGTACCAGATGCTATTCCGTAGGTTACGTTTAGAGTGACGTTAGCAGAGAGATCTCCGCCGCCGGTTAGCCCAGTACCAGCAATAACTTGCCTTGTATTTGGTACTGCATTGACAATTCTACTATCATTACCTTCAGCCGCTGTTCCTGCTGCCGTTCCATAACTAACATTAAATGTTCTATTTGCTGCGAGTGTGCCTCCCCCAGTTAGCCCAGTACCAGCAATAACTTGCCTTGTATTTGGTACTGCATTGACAATTCTACTATCATTACCTGCCGCGACAGTATTTGCTGTTGTACCAACATCTAAAGCTGCAGATGTGCCGAGAATTGGTTTATCAATTAAATCATTATAGCTAGCAGAAATTGCTACTGGTTTAACACTATCAATGAACTCTTGTAAGCCAGTAGTGACAGAAATTGGAAGCTCACCAGTATGATTTGAACGATCATAAACATCTAATTTAATTGTTCTTGGATCATAATCTGCACGATACATATCGCCGCCAACGTTAGTCCAAACACCTGTACCTGAAAGAAACGTATTTGCACTCGCAACACCAGTTGTGTTTATATCGGAAATTTCAATCTTTTCTTTAAGTCCAACCTTTCCAACCATATCAGCAGTTTGAACAGCTGAGTCTGCTTTTGCTAATGAACTAACTGTATTTGCGTTAAAACTGATTGTTCTATTAGCGGTAAAATCGCCACCACCAGTTAAACCTGTACCTACAGAGACAGATCGTGATGTTGTTACAACTCTTGTTCCACCATCAAACACACGCGTTGCACTTAAATCACCATTAATAGCAATTGCTCCATTTGTAGTACCTCCCGTGGAAACTACATTATTAGCGATAAGACCTACAATTTCATTAGTCTTATCAACTAATTGGCGCCAGGTATCTGTATTAATATTAATTGGTGTGATTGTTTCTGTCATCTAGCTTCTTTAGTAATAAGTCAAATTTATTGTTTAAATCTTGAATTTGCGATTCAAGATTATTGATTTTGTTGAATCTCTCCTTGGTTTTCTTATATGTTCGGAGAGCTTCATTGTTTGTATTTAATAAAATCCCCTGAGAAATTCCTATAGGTCTTTGAAAATCACTCTCATTACTCATTAGTTAGCCTTATACTTGAGTGCAAATAGCTCTCAGGTCATCAATTCGAGGAACGCGGTAATTCTGCCCTGCTGTAAGCACAATTTTAATAGCAAACATCTTATATCCCTGAGAAATACTCCCTGCTGTGTTTCTATATTGTACAATTCGGTTATTATTTATATCTGTCCAAGCACTTCCTTGAAATGCCTCAGATGTTGGAAATGAAAATCCATATTCTCTGAAGTCAGTGGTGTTAATAGAGGATGAATATACAGAGCTCCCCTCTGTCATTTCCATCTTGGTCCAAAACTTATCGTAGAAATTATCTGAGTCATCTGCACAAAGAATCTTCGTGTATACCGAGATATCTGTTCCATTTGGCCTATATCCAGAGATAAGAACCTTCATGTCTTCAGCATCTTGTCCCTCGGCAAGCGTAATAATTCTAGAGATGTATCTAACTAGTGCATTACCATTTCTTGTATGCTCATTTGTTAAATCATTATTAATGTTGTTCGAAATTGCGAACATAGAACGCCTACGAAGATTAACTATTGGAGAAATGTAAGAGGAATTGGTTGACAGTTCTACATAAAGTTGAGCTGAGTTATCAACAGAACCCCTATTAGACTTAGATCTAATATATCTAGTCTTATCTGTCATTTCTAATTCAGTTTCTGGTTGGACATCTGCCCAATTGCTATCGGAAACACCGTTACTATCAATTCCCTTAAATGAATAATAAACATTAGTTCCAAATGGAATTGTAGTTGAGACTCTCGGGACGATAATTGAATATTCAATATCATCAACGCTAACAATAGTTGATGTAGCAATTAAATTATTAGCATTTACAAGCGCTGGATTATTTGGATCTGCTGGTCTATAGATATTAATCTTAGTATTAGCAGTAAAGCCACCGCGCGACGAATCTAAATGAAGTGTATCTTCAATTTGGTCATATTCTTGTACAAAAGCTCTCGGTGAAGTGTTTCCGGTGAGCGGTGAACCAGAACTATTAGCAGTATAAACAACATCTCCAACTTGAATAGTTGTATTTGTATTAGCGAAAGCAAATCCATCTACAGTTAGGTATTCATCATCCTGATCTGCGAATGTTAATACACCACTATCATATTTAAACTTACAAGTATAAACATTAAACTTAAAATCTTCTGTTTGAAGAGGTGTCCAGGTGTCTGAGTTTGCAGATTTAACAGCGACCCCAATGTAAGGATTAGAGAAGATTTTTTCACCTGTGAGAATATCAACACCTCCAATTTCAGACATAAAGACTTGATAATTTGGAGAATTAGCATCTGGTGTAAGGAACATTGCATAAAATTTATCTTTAGTTAAATACGGAATTTCGTTAAATTTAAAGATAGTTTCTAAACTTGAATCATCAGATACATTAATGCTTTCTGGTTTAAGATATGAAACACCTAACACACGATAATTATCAGGAACGCCAGCAGTAACCTCTGTGAGATAGCAGGTAATACCAAGATTATTATCTTTTGATTTAAAGTAAACACCAATAGCCTCTAGGAAGCTACCAGGAACTACATCGGGTGCATCAACAAAGAATGTCTGTCCTAGCGGGTCACCTGGATTTCCTCTACCGCCGCCTTGACCATGACCACCTGCTTCACTAGTAGTTCCAGCACGACCCAGTGGTCTTGTTGTTACACTATTTGTGCGCTGACTTATATTTGTTGATGTGTCAACTTTAGTATCTGTTTGAGTAGAGGTTGTTATTGTGGGATTAATAGTTGTAATTGAGACATCTCTCTTAGTTGTTGTAAGAGAAGAAGCTGTGTACATTGCTTGTGCAGAAGATAGAATTGCGTCTCCGCCGGTACTAATATCATCCACATCAACTAACTGAAAGATTCTATCTCCAACGCGGAATTTTTGATCTGGAATGTTAAAAATTCCGGCTAGGTTGCCCTTCTCATCTGTAATAAGAGGTGTACCAAAGTCAGAATTTCTTGTTACGATAGAATCTTCTTTACCACTATCAATAATTAATTCACCGGTTGCCTGATCATAAATTGATGAATTAATTATTCCTGGTGCACAACTGCTATCAACACTTTCACCAGCGAAAGTAGCATAGAATCTCGTGTTTGGTTTTAGTCCTGTTGCAATAAACGCAACATTTCTAGAACGCATATAGGGATTAAGAGCAACATCGGTCACGTAGCTGCCTAAATCATTCTTAGTAACTGATGTACCTACATTTAAGAATTCATTGGTTTTCTCGAGTAGAGTTGAGGTGGTAGTTGTTGTTGTTGTAGTTGTAGTGGTGGTATTACCTCTTCTACTAGTAGATGAAACAGCAGATGAGGATGTAGTGTCCTCTGAAACAACACGCCAATCACCATACCTTTGTGCAAATGGACTATTAGCAAAATCTTCCCATGGAGAAGCAATATCTACACTAACATTAACGCTTGGTAGAGATTTTTCATCTTGAAAATAATCATAATCTGGAAATAAGTTTAGTTGACCAGCCCACTTCCACACACTATCCACGACATTTCTATATTTTGAAGCATATTTTTGTTCAATGTACAGATTTCTTTCATATTCAATGGTTGCAATACGACCATTCGTAGTAGTATTACTAGACGCGACAACATCAAGATCAATACTATTCTTTTTGATTGGTGGGCGTGCAATCTCCATACTCTCATCGATAGCAATATTATATTCAAAGTTTGACACATCGCCTAACATATGATTTTTCAATGGATCAACAAAGATTCCATTTTTAAATCTATCTAGTCCATTCTCATCTTTTACTGTGTAATCTTTTGCTTGTTGTTCAAGCATTGAAAGAGCTTGATAATACTCAAGAGTGGTAATTCTTTTATCGAGAGTACCAATATCTTTTTGAGTATAGCCGCGATTACCTGTTAGTGAGGTCTTAATCTTTGGTTTAGTAGCCGGAAAACGACCAATAGCATCTGCAGTAATACCAGGATATGGAGGAATGTATGCGATAGCTACTGGCATGGCATCTGCACCAGCACCTGGAACTTTAGGATTACTCGCCGGCACCGAGGCTTTAGAAGAGAAATACCCATCTTTATTAACTTGAATTAAATCAATTCTTGGAAGATAATATTCCACATCTGATTGTAAATTGCTTGATGGCTCACCAATATAAGTGCCGCTTGGACTAATATTAAAGGTTGTATTAGAGGCAACTGGATTAATAGTAGCACCAGAAGCTGTGTTTGAAATTGTAGCTGTATTAAATTTTTGTGGTCGGAAGTCAATAGCATCTCTCAAGTTATATCCAAAAACCTCTGGAATATCATCATAAGAGATGTTTGTTGTGTTGGCAGCAACACCAGGTGCTCTTGTTGGATATGAATCTGCAGAGAAAAACCCGATGCCTGTAGATGTATTAGCCACAAAATGGTTTAGCTTAACAAGAATTCTTGTTGCGCTCGTTAATTTATCTTTATATGCGGGCTTAATGATAATCTTAGCATGATCATAGTGGGTAGCTTGCTGTCCATTATCGAATGAGAACCAGGATGTTCTATCTGGATTTGATTCTGAGTAAGCGTTACCGACCCAGATGTTGCTAATACCATAAACATCTACCAGTCCAAGATCATACGTTCCATCTGTTCCAGCAGTAGAAAGATCAAGTTTAACATAGGTGCCGCCACGCACTTCTTTCTTGATTTCATATGCTTCAGAGCGAATAACAGGGTAAGTCGCGATAAGAGTCTGTGGAGCACCCGTTGATATATTAATGCCTACATCAACAACGAATTGAGTATTTGAAACAACAGTTACTGTTGATTTATCAAGATTAATAACAGAGCCTGCAAGAGTGGCCTTGGCGTATGTATTATTTGCACCGCCGCCGGTGACATTAGCATTAACTGTAAGATTAGTCGCAGAATTTACCGCAACTACACTATAGTTAACAGAATTAATCCGAATAAAGTCGCCTGGTGCAAATACATCAGTAAAGTTAGTTCCTGCACCAACAACAGTTGTGTTTCCAGAATTGCCATTAACTGTACCCGCTAGATTTGCAGTAACAAAACCTGCGGTTGTTGTAATATCAATTCTTTCTTTATTACCTGTAGAGAGAACACCAGGAGAGGCAAAAAATCTTTCGGAGCCACCAGCATATGGTGTATTAAGTGTAAATGTCACAGAACCATTAGCTTGAAGAGTGGCTGTTGATGTATCTCTAAACGTGAAGCTTGTATCGTTAACGCCGCTAGGATCTCTTAATCTTCTTGTACCTTCAACACCTGTATTAAAAATAAGCCCGGAGAGCGAAGCATCCTGTAGTGTAGCCTTACCATTTGTAAGAATAATATCTGCGGCCGCACCATAAGATAAGCCATTTGTGGTTGCATTAACGCTGATAGATTTTACATCAGCAAAAGACTTTCCAGAATTCATCACAATGTTTGTTAGATAGATTCTGTAATTAGCTGTTGCTGAGCCTTTACCACCAGATTCAAACATTGCTGCTCTTACATTAGCAACACCTATAATAGTTCCTGTTGGTGAATTTGGATTCCTGCTTGATGAAACAGATGTTTGTGCCGCATCATATAGATTTACTTTAACTAGATTATCAGCATTAAAGGTTCCGACAACCTGATTGGCAATTACATAATTACCATAATTTAAAGTAGTAATATTTCCATTATAGAACCCAAGATCTGTTCCTCTGTTAGTCTCAATAGAAATTGTATTAATTAACTCAACTCTATTTCCCTTGACATAAGCAATACCAGCATCAATTGTATAAACAAAATTCTGTGTGTTTGATGACGAATCCTTAGTGTTTACTACAAATGGCTTTGTATAAAAATCACCGTTTACTTCAAAACCGCGCTTGGCAATATAATCACCGAGCGCTGCATACTCAGGATCCTCTTTCTGCTTGGTTGGCTGTGATTCATCACCAAATTCAATAATTGGAAAGAAGTCTGATGTAGAAGAAATGTCTGCTCTCTTCTTTGAAACAAGCACCGGAGTAAGTTTAAGTCTATTGGCTCCAATACCATTTCTATTAGAGGTGTCTGCAGGATCAATTAATGAGGGATCTTGTAGATATGTAATAATTGATTCTTGTGTTTCAAAGCCTACAAGGTAGTCTGTTGTATCTGTACTATAAGGATTAACTAGAATTGAGTGTGGAAGAACATTAACAAAATATCCTTTTTGATAAACAACACCATCACCAACAGTGACACCATATGCTTGACCAATAGCATTTTGATCAACACCAGGTGTTAGAACATTAATTGTATTATAAACATATCCTGGGAGAAGACTACCAAATTTATCTTGTTGTTTATCATAGATGGTTAGAAGCTCACCATCTTGGAATGTTTGAATTTCATTATTTCCACTATCTCTACCCTTATTAAGGTAGTTAACATACATAATATTCGTTTGAGGATATGAGCCGATAAAACCAGGAGTACAAATATTAATAGCCGCTCTCAAACCTGTGTCGTTTGAAACTACTAGAAAATCATTTAGAACATCGGTTGTAAAGTGAGAATTAGGTGTGTTGTTGTTAAAGATTCCGCAACGTGCATATTCAATCTTAGGCACATATGTAATATTACAACCATCAACGATAGAGCCATCCTTGAAGATATGATCGGCAAAGCGGGAAACCTGCTTTTGGATCATTTGTTGCATTTGATTCATTTCTCGTACTTGTACAGCACGCTTTGGAATGAAAAGTATTCTATAAAATTGTTTATTTTCGCTATAATCATCCCAGTATGGAGATGATGTAAGATCTGTAATAATCTTTGACAAGTATCAACCTATATTCAATTGTAATTCAAATATATTTATCTGATTTTATTGAGTATTATGAAAAGTTCACGAGAATTTTCATCTCTTTGTACAGTATTAGTGTTAACTTGACAAACAACATCTGTCCCGATAAATTTAACTTGCGGTTGAGTGATATCAATTACTGTACCCTGAACATTATTTTGATTAACTAGTGTCATACCCAGAGTATATCTAAGGAAAGGTGTTTGATAAACACCGATTACATGCGTTGTATTTGCATAAACAATTTGTGCTAGCGGTGCTGGTGCATTAAACGGCCTAATAATATCTCCAACTTCAAATTGAGAATCAACAGTTGGGATTGAAGCGGTAAATGTATTATTAAATGTTGGTTCATTATATAATGTTAGAGTATTCTCATCAAGAATGCCGCGGATAAAACCAACCTTTGAAAAAGTAATTTCATCTGTTGGTAAATTTTCAATAATATAATTGTCGAATTCAATATTAATTAATACATCATTAATATAGAGCTCTTGATAAATGTCGCCGCCGTGGCCCTTTGGGGGTGAGAGGTTGACATTAACTGTACCGGGAGTAGAATAAACAGTGTTTGCAAGCAATTCTGCATTGGCTAAGGTATATTCTGCACCGCGATTTAGAATTTCTATTTTTGTTACTGCTTCACCTGTGAGAATAGATCGAGCAGATCCACCCGAGCCGTTACCTGAAATCTTGACATATGGGGCAATATCATATTGTGAACCGAGCCCGGCAGTATCTAAATTCGTTGAAAGAGTAACATAATTACCAGATGAATTAGAAACATAATTTGAAATTTGCTTTATTTCACCTTGACCTGGACCAGATTGAATATAAAATCCCATTGAATTATAAGCACCTGTATGTTTGCTTGCACTATCTTCAATGCGAACCATATTATTTGATACAATACCCTGTACATAACCATTATGATATTCTTTGTAATTACCTGGAGTTTCCACATCGATAGTTGAAATTGTACCTCTTTGTGTTGCGGATGTAACATTAGGGTCAACAATAAGAGGCATCAAATCTTCATAGCTATAATTTAGCATTTCATTTTCTGAAACTTTAAACAAATAGATCCAGGTATAACCATCTGATTGTTTAAAAGCACCAGGGATTAATGTTGTTGGTTGTTCTAGAGATGGACTATTACCGTTATTATCAAGACACTTATAAACAGCGCCATTACTATTAACACAAAAGAAATCTTTAACATTAAGATTGGGATCTGTACTAGAATATTGTGTGAAAATCTTACCATATTGCCAGGGGATTTTACGGCACATTGGAATCAAATTACTAGGCATCAATTTAGCCCCATAGAGAATTTGATTAATTGTCACTTGCTCATCTTTAACAGTCTTTGGACTATCATTTGCAACTGCATCTTTAGTTACACCATCTGCAACAAAGAAATATAGATTATCAATAATAATTGATTGTTGCTGTGCTTTAATTAATGTAGAATAATAATTTGGAAGAAATGCTGTATAAATCATAATGTATTTACTTGCTTCCCTTGGTTACAATATTAAGCGCATCTTCTAGTAGAGATTTAATTCTGTTATTTCTTTGTGATAACATGTCAAAATGCTGAACAAAGATATCATTAATCTGATTTGTTAAATTTTCTGAAATTGAATTTAGTCCATCTTTGCTTAATGGCTTTTCAATATTCTTAATTTTTTGTTCGAGTTCATTATTATTTTGAATCTCATACATTATTCTTTCTTCTAGATCTTCTATTTGAGACTCTAGTAATTTAATTCTTGCACTTGCATTATCTTCTTTTTTAAACCACATTATTATAATCTCCTAGTTTGTTAGTATTCTTCAATCTTTATGTGAGCACCATACCCCTCATTATTCAATGGATTAGTTTTAGTAATTCTGATATCTGCATAAACAGCATTACCTGCAGGATGCACAAGACTCTTTAGAATATTAACATATGAATCAAGCGTCATAGCAGATCTAATCACATAGGAGAAGTCCTGATAATAATGACCATCAAATAGATATTTGTCATCTGAAAGGAATGACTTTGTGTTCTCATAAAATCCCTTAGACCAACCCACACCTTCAACTTCGGTTGTACCTCTTACTGTCTGTGTAAAGTCATTATTATCTCTAAAAACAATAGAATTATAATCAATATTGTTGAAACCAGAATTTATTACAACAACGTTATTAGCTAGAGCCTCCCCGATAATAGGCTCACCAACAATGAGTCCATTTTGACCAACAAACATACCATTAGCATCTTTAATTCCCGAGGTAGAAGTGTAAGGGTCAATAGGAATAAACCAAACATTTGCAGTATAATTAAACCCTGGGTTATTAATAAGAACCTCATCAATAGAACCAACAATTAATGTACTGGTTGTTAAAGAATCATCCACAATTGTACTAAGATTAGATGTTAATAGTTTGGGAAATGGATAGACATCATCTAATTCAACACTAAGATAATCAATAAGATTATCTTGCGTGTAGGGATATGGCATTGTATCTTTTAGTGAATAAATCTGAATATCGGCGCCCGCGCCTAGATTTAATACAACAGAATCGGGAACGATATTATCAAACTCAGCAATCCAAATAGAATCACCAATTATAGAATCAACGTTTGCAGCTGGATCCTTATTAAAACCATAAGGATCAGTAAGAATTGCATTATTTGCAATTGGAAGAAGATAATCTACATGAACAGGTGGTTTAACCTGCATTGTTGCATCCAGAGTATAATAAGTTCCAGGTCGAACAATATCAAATCTTAGAGTTCCGGTGCCCTCATAAGTATCTGCAACAACAACTTCAATTGGAAACTCACCAACCGTTGCAGTAAGCGCTGTACCAACATTAATACCTGGTGAGGATGAATTAACTTTAATTTTAGTCACAGAACCGATAACTGTAGACACACGATCTAAATCTACTCCATCAGCTAGAAGAGTTTCACCAGGAATAAAGGCCCCTCTAATATTAGAGACATAAAGAAGATTGATAAATCTGTTATTAATAAACCGCGATTCATAGGATTCAACAATCGCTATAGCACCAGAACCAGCACCTGTAACTGTTTTTCCAACATAATTTTCAAATTGATCGGTGTAGGTACACTCAATATAATGAGGCCAATTCCATGTATTATCAGATAATTTAAAAATATCATATGAGGGGATGTAAAATGTTAAATCTTCATTGAATAGAAGTCTAAAGAGAAGCTTAACGCTTTGTTCGGCGCCCTTTGAACGATACAACTCGATAATATGTTTTTGTAGTAATCTTTGATTACCTAAAACTTCTGGTGGCAAGCCCCACATATATTTGTTTTTAAAATGTGCGAGAAAAGCTGAAGCTGCAGTATCAATATCAAAATTTTTATAAAGACCGCGTGATATCCCAATAGGATTATCTGGTTGCTCTAACCATTCATAATATGCCTTGAGAAACTCTATAAAGACGGGTCCCTGCTCTTTATAGAAAGCAGGAAACTGATCTCTTACCTGATCTGATATTTGAATGAGATTGTTATCAGCAAAAGAATTTTTCAATTAGATTCTCTTCATTGATAAATTAATGTCTTCTCCAGCGATAATCATAAATGATTCGCGAATAGCACTAATAGATTTTGTCTTTAATTTAAGTCTAAATTCAATATAGGGGCCATAATCTGTATAACTGTAAACGTTAGAAACAAGATCTACCTCGCCAGTATCATAATTAATTGTTCCTATTGGCTGCCCAATTTTTATTTTTTTACCTGTTGTTGACACATTAAAATAAAATAGATTACCAATACCGTCATCTTGAATAATAACGTTTGTTATTGCACTATTATAAACAATATTAAATCTTGTACTAACAATTGTATAATCATCTGTTGTTTGATATGGACCATCTAAAGATGAATCTAACTCATTATTAGTAAAGAAATTAAGAGTTTCATTAATATTAAGTGTGGGATTCCATCTCTTTCTTATATCTAGAATAACATCTGTTCCTGTTATTGCAGAATCAGCAGTTATAATAGTATCATTAATTAAAGACTGATATATGTTAATATTAAAATCACCGATTGCACTATTATTCAAATTTGTTAATGCCGCCACACAATTTGTTTTAATTTGATTTTCTGGTAGATTAGCAATATCGCCGCGATAATAAACATTACCGTTGACACCAACATAAAAATAAACTGGATCAATAATAATTGGCTCTGGAACGATATTCTTTTCACGTAAAAGATTGATTATCTGAGATTTAATATTATTTGAGACAATACCACTTGTTCCATATGGTTTAAGAACAATAATTACCTTACCATATTGTTGAATTTCTTCACCGCCAAATGCAGAGACCTGCTGAATATTTGGGAAGGCCTGTTTAATAATAACTTCATAATCTGTACCAGTAACTGCTCTATCCTGTGTTTGATAATATCTAGGGGCATTTCTTCTTAATTCTTCTATAGATTCTCTTTCGAAACCACCTTGAACTCTAGTAGAACTATTAATTACAATATCGGAATAACCATCTATTGCCGCTGTTTTTGTTAAAACATAATTACCTTGAACAACAGGGCCCAAAGAATCTCTATATTTTGCAAGCACCCTATTGCCGTTTGCAATAGGTTTGCCAAATGTACCATCACCAAATTCAATAGCATATTGATCATCATACACACCTCTTAGGAAATACGTGTGGGTTTCATTTGTTGTTTCACCTAATGTTTTAGCATAGGTATATTTTTCATAATTAGCACCACTATTTGTACTAACAAAGACTTCTAGAGAGGAAATATCAATATTACTAGAGGAGATTACAAATGGTAATGAATATGTTGTTATTCCATTATTTGACGTGACACCATCAACATCAAAATACTCTTCAATAATATTACCCTCGTAAACATTAACATCTGTAAAAATATATCTCCCCTCGTTTGAGCGAGCAGCGACATAATCTTGATTTGTAACGAAGTAAAGAGTTGTACCCTCTGCTTGATTTGTTTTGAATCTATAATATTTTGGAAGAATTATTGTTTGGGGTTGATCATCTGGAAATATTTCTACTTCTAAAACACTCTGCGCTGAAATTCTTGATCTGGGAAGATAGTTTAAATCTGTTGCGTGTGAAACAAGTGATTGTCTTAATTCTGCTGTGTCAATCCATGCTTCTGACCCAACCATATGATCGTAATGGGCCATATTAAATGCATTATAAGCAAGTAAGTTAATTAGAACAGATAGATTTGTCCCTTCAAAATCATAATCTTTAAAGATTTCCTGGGAACGAAGATAGTTCTTAAGTGATTCTGAATATTTTAAAACATCAATATCTTTTGATGGAGTTGCCAATTATCTAGTCCTTGTTATTAGAGTAGTTAAAGTAACAGGGTCAAGTTGATTCAATGGTCTGTAGATAATATTTGCTCTATAACCATTATTTCCATCATAAGTTACAATAACATCAAGCAATTTTGCACGCTTTACGTATTTATTAATTGTTTCTGTAATTCTATTCTTAATCAAATATTCTGAATCTGGGCCAAAATTATCAAAGAGTGTTTGTGGTACACCAGCACCCACAGTTGGTTTCCAAAAAACTTCATAGTGATCAGTAAAAATTAAATTCTTGATTTGATTAGAAATTGCTTGCTCTTCTGTGACGAGCAAAATATCTCCATTAATAGGATGTATATCGAATGAATTTCGAAAATCAGAATTTTTAACCATATGATATTTAGCTGTTGATTTCAGTACAAAAGTAGACTATAAACAATTTATCAAATGGAGAGAACAAATGCAAAAGCTAACTAAGGAACAGGCTGCAATTATCGGACTCTATACTGGTATTGCTGCGGGACCATTTGCAGATATTCATGAGTATGCCGAAAAGCTATATGGTAAGCCAATCTTTACACATCAGTTTGCTAACGAAGGGTTTGTACAAACTCTACGAGATCTCGCGCAGAAAGACTTTATTGCTATTTGCTTCGATGAGTAATTGATCTTAGTACAAAGCGTGATATATTATCTTCATCTCGCAAAGAAAGATTAAAGAAACTTACGGGCAGCTTCAATAAATTGGGGATTAGTGCTTGCTAGTTGAGCTCCAACAGCTTGTGCCAATCCCCATCCATCTTTAAAGGATGAACTAGAAAACACAGCTTTCTCATAACCAGAAAGAGCTGTTGATGTTGCTATCATAACAGGAAGCACATTATCTGCTCTTGTAACTTCTACATCATCTGTAGAATTAGATCCAGTAAAGACGTTGATCTTATCTACAACACTTTGTATTTGATTTTGTTTCCTAGTAGAGGAAATTGTACTAGAGCCTGTTATAATTTTTGAAACAAAACCAACTAGAGGCATTTTAGATTGAAAAGAGCCAAAATTCTGCATTGAAAACGATGTTGTACCAACGCCGCTCGATGGTTTTGGAAATGAAGCAATCATTTTATTAAAAATCTGATCAATATCAACATTTGACATTGCATTTGGAAGCTCCCCGAAGAATGCTTTACCTGTATATGAGGGAGACTGCATCATAGGATTTTTAGCAATCACATTAGTTGGGATTCTCTTACCTGTAATTAACTCAGATAAGAAATTACCCATTTCATTTGTTTCCATTCTAGGTCCGAGACTAGCACCTCCAAAACCACCAACTAAACTTGAAATCGCACCTAATATAGAAGATGTGGATTCATTATTTGTATTTGGTGTATTCTGAGCAGTTGTCAAATATTTTCTGAATAGATTAATAATACCATCTAATGCTTGAGCAGCAAAATTAATCTTTTCTAGCCCGGGAAGATTTAAAATCTTCATTGGTTGTCTGATAATATTTGGATTTGCTAATTCGCTTATTTGAACTGCATCTGCAATAGTTGTCATATCATCAATATTATTAATAAAACAAAGAATTATTAGAAAATCCTCACACGTATCATATGGAATTTTCGTGAAATTTGAAATAGATAAAGCTTTCTTTTGAAGAGTTTTATATTCCTCTCTCGTTAATCTATAACCAGATTCCTCTGTTCTTTCATCTACTAATTCATTTTTTCGCGATGTTTGTCCAGCATAGTTTAATGCTGTATTAACACCAGCCATAAACATCTTGGTAAAACTAGACATTGATGCATCACCATAAAATGCTGGTGTACTATAGATGCCCTTTTGTACTAGAGCCGCGTCAGCATCAACGTCGTACTTATCTGGATATTGATCAAATGTTGGTAATGAACTTGCCATTTAATTTGCTCGCCTTGCTAGCCATTCAACTTGAATACCACTTACTCTAGATCTACACTGTGCATCACCACATGTCATAACAGAAGGTGATGTCTTTGAACCAGCAGGAGAAACTCTTATATGTACGTGCGTTCTACCCGATGTATTCTTCTCTAGAAATACTTGATCGCATGGTAATGAATCTCTTGCAAATCTAGCAATCTCAGCGTGTTTTGTCATTGATCTTGATTCAACAACCATATCAATAGCGCGACCTGTTCTATGATTTGGAGAGTTACTTCTATATGCAGATGTAATAACTAAATCTGGGAATTTTTCTTTAATTGGATCCAATATATTATTAGCTGCTAAAATATGATTTTTAACAACAGACTCGTAAGATCCTGGTGGAATTGGATGTGAGTGCTTGGCTTTAATAAGTTGACCCAATGTAAAATATTTTGATATTTTAGCATTCAAACTACTAGGAGGAGGGATTTCTTTTTCTGGATCAGAAGATGTTATATTTGAATCTCGATTTGGACTATCCTCTGGGAGGTTATCAAAAGTTTCCATAGATTGACTTGGATTGCTATTTCCTTGATTGCCGCCTGAATATTCATCCATAACTTCTTTTGCCTGGGGCGTTTCATCATATGAAATTGTACTTGTGCTAGTTCTATTAGCACTTTCAGTAACACCGTTATTAGGATATTCTGGGTACTTTCTAGCAGAGGTTAATGAATCAACAACATCATTCGCCTCCATGACCTCTGCATCTTTTGGATCCTCAGCACTATCTGGTCCGTTAGGTGCGCCTGGGGCTGCCGGCATAGGAACAGTTGCTGTAGTTGGACTTCCTCCATCACCAGAAATAGGCTTAGAAAGAAATGTACCGCAATGGTTGGCTATTGTTCCGCCATGAATATCTGTATTGGAGCCCACAACTTTAGCTGCTCCAACAGAAAGAACATTTACTTGTCCAGCACCAGCAAGAATTGCATTATCACCGATAATTTGTGTTGTACCTAGTGAGCCAAATTGTGCGTGTCCAGCAGCTAATTCAATAATACTTCCGCTAGCTGCAATTCCCATATCACCACCAGAGACAATCCCTACATCAGATCCAGCCTCTACTATATCATCCCCACCTGTTTTTCTATTATATTTTCCACCAGTATTAACATCCATATCACCGTTAGAAGTAATAGTAGTTTTACCGTTTGTTTGTAATTTATGATCGCCTTTAACAGAGTGTGTACTTGTGCCTTGCACATCAAGAACTTGCTTGCCACCGATTCTATTTGTATAATCTGATCCTACATCAATAATTCTTTTACCGCTTGTTTGTTCTCTCTGATCACCAGCAACACTTTTTCTATCAATTCCTCCAACAACAACCGACTGATCGTTTGTTACATTTGTGCTTGAAGGGCCATCAATCGTAGCATTATAATTTTTTGTTACTAGATTAAAATTCTCACATCTTGCTTGAAGTGTGCCGCCAACATCAAGTGAAAGGTCGCCGGGTGTTTGAATAGTAATTGATCCACCACCCTTAATAACAATATCGCCAGCTGCAGTAATAAAAACATCGCCAAATGGAGCACTTACGCCCGCACCTCTCGTCGATTTAGATGCGATATAAACAGCTCCATCTGGTTCAATTACAATACCCGCACCAGATCTATGAACAACTTCAACTCTTTCTGCGCCTGCAGTATCATTTACTTCTATTCTTGAACCGGATGGGGCTGTGTACCCCCACCTCTGAGGAGCCTTCTCAGGAGAACCAGCACCTCCATCTCCGCCAGCACCAGAAAGAACCTTTTGCGAATCGTCCTCTCCATCATATTGGAGATTATTAGATGTTGCAGTTGGTGTTGAGATTACCTCAATTTGAGGATAAGCCTGTGATGATGAATTTGTTAAATTTGTACCAGCTTGTGTGGTAATAAGTTTATTATAATAACGACCGCTTTGCATAACACACCTTAGTTATTATTTAGAATAGTTTGAACATATTGAACAAGAACAACATTAGAATCATCAGGCGGATTTAAACTTACAGATCCACCACCAGCATAAATCATATCATCAATTAAGATTTGAAGAGTAAGTTTTTGTGCTGTTGTTAATTGTTCAATATTACCCTGATTATTTGCTTTAAGAATAGGTACAATAGCGATATTTGTTGTGTATTCTGATGTACCCTCAGCGTAGACGGTACCATCTGTATCTATTGTTATTGCATTACTAGCTGGTTTATTTGCGTCATACCAAAAAATGTTGATTCCTCTTAGAGTGATATCAACTAAATTAGTACTTTGTCTTCTTCCTCTCCACTTCATGCAATAGCACTTTCTTCTGATGCATCAGGAGATATTGTTTGCTGATTGCCGGAATATTTCATACTATTATAAACTTGATATGCGTATTGAAGGCGGATTTTAAAATTCTTGTGTCCTCTGTTAACTCTACCTCTTTGCCATTCTTCTGCTCTTTCAAAACCACAGAATCCGGCGACAGCATCTGGTAAATTGCTTGCTCTTAACCAAGCGGCTTTAGCTTTTCTTTCCGTGTTAGCTAATTCCCACCACATAAAATCGAGCTGATGATCTAGTCTTTTTGTTCTACCGTATCTCGCAAACAGCTGTGCGCGGCGACTACCTAACCACTGACAAATACCCCATGCTCGACCCTTATAACCACCTTCAATTTCCGGTTTAATAGATGGAGACGATTCAAGCATGAGAACGCCTATTACAGCAGACGTATGCAAATGAGGATCATTTGAGGAGCCCTCAGCAAGCAATTTTGAATAAACATAGTTATACGATTTTTCTCTATTGGTGCTCCCTGGAATATTAAGCGTTGCACTCGTATCAACATTTGGATTTGAACCACCTTCACCCACAAATTCACCACCGGATGAACCATAAGTGGACATCGAATAAGATGTCCCTTGAATTGTATTTGTTACAATTGGTTGCATGCAATAAGGATAATCGAGAAAATATCCCATAACCCACGAATCAATTTCAATGTTATGTGAAATTGATCCCCCACCAACTTGTCCACCAACTGTTGGATAGAGAACTAAAGCAGGGGGTAAATCCTCTGTTGGAACATCATTTTTATCAAGTGGGTGTATTCCATAGCAACGCACTCTCACGTATGATTCATCAATAACATCCTCTACAACGCCAAAAAAGGGTGCAAATGAGTTATTATAATAACTTAATGTATTTTTCATTTGTACTTACTATCTCTATCAACATTAGTTTTATAGCTGTCTTTGTTAAGGCGAAGAACAGTACTTTGAAATCCACCAATTCTAATAATTTGTTTAATCTCTGTAATAAGATAAAAACCAGAAACTAGATCATCATTATTCATATTTTCAAATCCATGAAATTCTGGGATTTCTAGGTGAAACATATCTCCCGCAACAAATCTATTTGTTCCAGGTATAACAACGCTTAAATCAACTTGAGATAGCGCAATTTTAGAGATGAGGTCCTTACCCCAACGATCTCTAGCTCTCGAGACAGGGTAATCATTATCCTGTTCTTTTCTTGTTGTTAAAGCGTATTTTGTTCTATTAGATTTTTCATCTCCATCTATAAATGAGTATGTCCAATCTTTGTATGCTTGTGTATTTAACAGGTTAGGATAAATTGTTGTAATTTCATCTGTCATAACTCTTGTTGAATGAACAGCTTTTTGAGCAATATTAATCTCAAATAAATTATTATTGAAATAACCTGTTGCTACTTTTTGAAGAGATGAGTGTCTCTTATTAAATGTTAAATTACTAACAATTTTTACATCATTCTTCATTTGTGATTCCTTCTCAGATGAAATATCAGAGAAGAATTTATAGCTATTATCAAAAGCAAATTTTCTTTTATTGGCTGCCTGTGTTAAACCTTGTATTGTTCTAAAATTAAATCCCTCAACGTTTTGATAGAAAAGATATGTGTACCTACTAGGAATTTGTGAAACGATAAGCTCATTTACCATATCAATTGCTGCAATTGGATGCATATTTGGAACAACAATTGTATAGCTTTGAGTATCATTCTCCTCAGAAATAATGTTCGGGGGCGCGTATCCCGGGAGAAAGTCTTTTACGCGTTTGGTAATATTCTCTTCAAATATTTGTTTTGCAATAGATGTACCGGAGCCTTTATATGATTTTTGCACTGTGCCGAGAGTATTTGCAAGAGCCTCAACAGAAACACAATTTATCATAAATGCTACTGCTCTATTAGTTGCATCTGCCGTGATATCTGTAATAGAATCAATAGCAAAGTGCCACTTTCTTAAAACATCATCACCAACATTCTTATACTCAACAATAACAATTTCTTCACCTGTTAACGGAAAATTAGTAAAAAGTCCAATATAATCATAAACTGCAAGCTCACACCTAATAACAGGCTCAAAAATAGATTCAAAAATGGTTGCTTCTTGAACCTGTGGCATAATATTCAAACTATTATTTTTATCTGGTGTTGATAAAAGACCTGCTTTTAGAGCACCAAATTTATAAATGTTAATAGATTTTATTTCAGTTGCAAAAGACTGTACAGCCATTAGTTAAAAAGAGCACTCACTTGTTGATTTATTTGGTCCAAATATCTATTAGATACTAATTTAATATAACGCTTCTTTTCATTTTCTTCATCTTCCCAATCATAAATTGTTTGAGAATACCAACCTACTCTTTGCTCTTGCGTCCATTGATCGAATGTAAATGGTGAAACTGTAAAGTCATATGAATCATTTTTAAAATGCTTAATATCAACTTGTGTTTGATAATAATCACCATATTTTCTAGTCAAATAATTAAACATTTGTGGATGTGTTAATGGCCATTGATAGTAGGGGTCATAAATGTCGTTTGCAATATAAACAAGCCACGCATAAGTAGAATCATTATAATAGTCATGGGCTATTGTGTCTGCTCTCTCACCCTCCTTTATAGTATACTTGTGGTAAACATTAATTCTTTCAAGAACTTGTTTAATAGGCTTAACTCTTCTTAAAATATTTGTTAATTCAAAATTATTGTATTGAACTCGATCAAATCTATCAAATAATTCCATTATTGAGCTCCATTAATTTGTTCTTGTAATGTATCTCTAGTAATGATTGAAAGTTCCATAGCTGAAATTTGCAAAGTATAAATTGCGGGTGCACCTGATTTATATAATGTCATGCCATTTGTGGTATCCGGAAGCAAATTAATATTTGTAATAAATGATTTTTGAAATTTAGGTGCATATTTTTCAATTTTACCTGTGAACTCAAAATAAACAAGATCTGGGTAGTTTAAAGCAAACCCGCTTGCTAATTCTTCTGGGTGACTTTGAAGCTTAATTGTGTTGAATATATTTTGAAGTGCATCAGTTTCTTTTTGTGATCTTGGAGAGAGTCTCCACTCAAGATTAATTGATCTTAGATTGACACCCTCGAAAACAATTGTTGTGTGAGGGTTTCTTACAACACCGCCAAATGATTGTACAGTATTTTGAAAATCAGAACTATTAACAGCGAAACCAATACCGGCAAGAGCTGCGGCTGCACTAAATGTTCTTGAGCGAATTCTCTGCGCTGTTGTAGAAACACCTAATTCAGTCATATCTTTCATATCTTGAATTGGATCATTTGAAGTATTATTTGCTAGACCCTTAATTTTGCTCCAGTTATCATTATTAACGTTTCCAAAAACGCCTAAATCATGACCGCTCGTTCTAATACTATAGTTATCAGGAATAGTAACAGGGAGAGGTAATGTAATAACTGCAGTTACTTCTTCTGAGGCATCATCTGCTGGGTTAAATCTATTATATCTTACAAATTTTAATCTGGTTGCAGAAGACAACGTCTCATTCAATGGATATGAATGAGATGATATAGAATTTCTAGCTTTACCAGATGTTTGATTTGGATCGTCAGATAATACTGCCATTAGCCTGCCATAATTTTCTTGATGCTTTCATCCCATACTTGCCTCTGACTTGTACCCTGGAATCTTGCAAGTGGTAAGAATAAGGTATAAGCCCACTCATCAATTGGGATTTCAATTAACTGAGATTTAACATGTGATGCAAGATATCTATGAATACAAGGTTTAAAATACTTGAATTTTGCTGCAGAATTTAAAATCTCATATGAAATCCTAAATTTGGTTGTCTTATCGTATTTTTCATTATTAACTGTTTCAAATAGTGCATCCAGTAAACGCACTCTATAAACAGGGGGTAAGTAATGCATATTTATTCCAAGCCACCCATCATTATACATGTTAATAGGAAACATTACAGGAAACTTATCCCAATAAGGAAGTGTTTCCTTATGCTTCGCATCATAATGATACATTAAAAGTTTACCAGGTGTAGGTTTTGTCACTGCATGTGCAACTGCAGCATCCGACTCCATTATCTTCTTTGGAGTTCTAGTAAGTTTTGTTTGCATTGCTTTATCGACAAAATAATCACGAATCATAACTTCACCTGCTTTGAAGCCTTTAATTCTACCCGAAGTAAAAATTCCTTCAAAGTGCTTTTTATTTGATGAATTAGGCTTTTCAGTTTTAGTGTTAATAGCCATTTAGTACTTCTTCATCCCTGGTAAATCTCGCTCTGTTATAATTCTAAAATTCCAACCTTTCATCTCACAATACTTCTTTGCTTGTGCCCATTTTCTTTGATTCATATCCCAAGTTAAAACCTCTCTAACTTTAGTTTTTGTCTTCTTACCCTCTGATAGAACAGGTGGAATTGTTTCTTTATATGGCTTAATCTCAATAAGCTCCTCGATAACATTATCACCAACCTTACGCTTTACATAAAAATCAACAAAATATCTTCTAATTTTATTGTTTATATCTCTATAAGGAATAATAATCTCCTCTGAACTGAATTCTATGACATTTGGATCAGTATCAAGCCTGAATAAATATGAAAGTTCCCAACTGGAACGATAAATTACATTATTCGGATCGCCCTTATATTTTGAACGATTTATAAGTCGATACACACCCTGCGTGAATTTTGCCATTGTATGATATTTATTGGATTTTTTAATAAATAAGGGTAAGATGCCCTTTGCAATTGATGAAATTAGAGCAAGTCTTTCAAGTCTTGGTTATCAAAAACCTTCACATTTTGCTGTAGCTATTATTCCACCAGATAGTTTGAGAAATAATTCATTTGGTGATATGCTAGCTAGAGCTAACTCGGTTAATATACCGGGTGTGAGTCTTGGTGTTGATAATATTAGACATAAAGGGTTTGGTCTGGATGAAAAGAGACCAACAACAAAAGGTTTTGAAGATGTTGGTATTACTATAATAGCAGATCAAGAAGGTAAACTTCATAAAGCGCTTTCTGATTGGATGGAATTAGTAATGCCCACAGATATTGAAGATACTTCTGCTGAGGACGTAGAATATTTTGAATATCCTGAAAACTATTATGGTGGGTTAGAAATTTATCAATATGATATTGCATCTAATCTCCACACAACATTTACATTTGTACAACCATTTATTACACAATTAGGATCTCTACAAATGAGCTGGGAAACAACAGATTCTCTTTTAATTATACCAGCAAACTTTTCATTTAGAACATATAAAAGAAATTCTACGTATAGTGGATTTTCTTCTAATATTGGTGTCGACAATAATCAAATTAACAATTTATTTTAATGGATAAGAAATGAGTAATAAACCACTACCAAAATTAAAGCATTTAGAATATTCTAAAACTCTACCGCTATCTGGTAAATTAATATCTTTTAGACCTTACAATGTTGGTGATGAAAGAATTTTACTTGCTGCTGCAGCAGCTAAAGATGATGATAAAAACTTTTATATTAGAAACACTCTGAATGTTATTCAAGGTGCTATTTTAAATGATGTGAATATTAATACATTGCCAGCTGTAGATGTCCGCTATCTGCTTCTTCATCAGCGCGCAAAAGCTGTTGGTGAAACACTAGAGATTAGAGTTGATGGTAAAGTTATTGAGATTAATATTGATGACTTTAAAGTTGTGAATGAAAAAACTAAAGATGATTATAAAATTGATATTGGCGGCGGGTTTGGACTTCTGATGAAGGATTTAACATTTGAAGATGAAATTAAAGCATCATCATCAATAGAATCTAAAGAAAATAATGCTCTAATATTCTTTGAAATTCTTTACAATTCTGTAAAAGCAATATATTCAGCAGAAGATATTTGGACTATTGGGGAAGATATTGAACTTGAAAATGCTAAGGAATTTATTAATACAATTTCTGGTGCAGCAACAAAGAAGATATATGAATTCATCCATAATGTACCAACAATTACAATTGATGTTGTTATAGATGGGAAGACTATTACATTAAATGATCGCGATGTTGATTTTTTAGACTCGCAATCAGCTATGTCTCAATAACAGATCATTATCGTATTATACATAGAATTGTTTCTTGTCAGCAATATTCATATACTGAAGTGCTAGAGATGTATCCATATGAAAGAGATGCATTTTTTACGATGATTCAAGATGATGCATCGAAAGCTAAACGCGAAGCAGAGATGGGTCGTGGTAGTCAAGAATTTTAAATAAATACTTTTATGGCTACACAAGAAACACCTACTGATAACAAAGCTTTAGAACGCTTTCAAGAAGCTAAAAAGCGCTATCAAAAACAAAATAATCAATATTATAATGAGACCTTATCTAGCGATAAAGATAGTGCTGCTAATGAGATGTCAACACTCGTTGATTTTATTAAAAATAATGCAGATAAACTTTCTACAGCTGCTAGACCGCACACTGTGTTGCCATCTACAAACGCAACTATTATTGCAGCTAACAGAAATAAGCGTGGAGATACTAGTCCCACTGAAAGAATTGTTCAATCTCAAAAAGACACCACTGCTGCTATAAGGCATCTTGAAAGTGTACTTGCACCACAATATAAAGTAAAGAGTGTTAAAAATAAAACAATCTTACCAACTTCAATTGGGGTTAAACCTCTCACTAAAGCAGTTGAAGGAGTAGCACAAAGCTCAGCTCTAAAAGATTTAGAAAAATCTATTAGAAGAACAGCTTTAATTGAACCAGTAAAAATTGATGATTCTAAAATTGCTCAAGAAAACACTCTTGAGGATGTAGCTGTTATTTTATCTGATATTTTAAAGAATTTGGTAGACTTTTCACGCGAATTGATTGAGAGAGTTACTAAACTTATCAGTCCAATATCAAAGGAACTCAAGAGCCTCGATGATAGTGATGAAAAACGACAGGGGTGGATGACTAGATGGATTCAAAATACAATTGATTATATCAAAGGTAATGAAACTAAGACTGAATCTTTTGCTGACACTGTAGCTCGTTTAATTAAACCATCTGTTAATGCTGCTAAAAAATCTACTGAATATCTAGCAGGAATTTATCATACTTTAAGACGCACTTCTATCGATACAGATACTGAAAGAGCTAGATCATCAATTGATGAGAGGGGCACTGGCGCATTATCTGGACTTGGCGCTATTTTATCTGAAACTGTACTCGGAAAAGCAACGAATTTATTAAAGGGAATTGGTAACACCTTTAAAAAAATAGGTGAATTAGGCGAAGGTGAATTAAAGAATTGGAGAGAGGGTACAGATGGTGGTGGTTTACTTGCGAGATTTATAGGAAAAGGCTCAACATCTTCAATTAGTTTAATTGCTAGGTTTCTCGGTCTTTTTAGTTCTGTTGCAAGCGTTATTACTCTAGCAGTTGGATCTGTTGCTTTTGCTTCTGCTTATGCAATGTTTAAGCATCCAGAACAATTAATTGGTATGCTCGGTGCATTTACCAATCTCTTTACAGAGGCAATTTTGCCCGCTTTTAAGTGGATTAATAAGGAAATTGTTCCTCCATTGACTGCTGCATTTTCTGCATTACTAATTGCAGGTGATTATTTGCTTGATACAGTCGGCACTTATGTTAATGAAAAACTAATCTATATTATTGGAACAGCTCTTCCAGACGTATTAAAAATGTTTGGCAGAATGATTGATGATATTTGGCAGGGGTTAAAGGATTTTAGCCTTAGAATAGCTGGTATTTTTGGAGTAGGTCCATATGGAGAAGAAGGTTTTATTAAAAATCTAACATTTGCCTTTTTAACTCTTGGTGATCACTTAATGGAAATGGTTAGTGAATTCTCAACCGAAGTGATTAAGTCGCTGGGTTTAGCTGACTTCTTTGGGTTAAAAAGTGGCGAGGGCGTTTGGGGCAGAGTAAAGAGATTTTTTGGTGAAGATATACCAAACTATGCTATTAGCCTATTTGATAAAATGGTAAATTTAGCGAATGAACTAAATCCTATTCCAATAATTCAAGAGAAGCTTAAAACCTTTGTAGATGCAATTACAAGCTTAATTCCAACATGGGATGATATCAAATCTTTTATTGTTAACTCAATACCTTCATGGACACCAGACTTTGTTAGAAATACCATAATTGATAATCTAACTAGTAATAAAGATAGAGTTGAAAATCGACCAGCTATAGATGCAGGGGCGTTTGTTGGTAGGTTAGTTGAGCCTGTTAAAAGAGATAGTGCAACAGATAAAGACCCCGCATTAAATCCATTTACTAGGTTTAATAATATGTCATCGAACGTTGTTGTTGCACCATCTGTTACAAACAATACAAGTAATATTAGTAATCCTGCATCACAAACTAATAGGGCAATTGGAACATCAACACCGCCTAGAAGTAGGCTTGATGATATGATCTTTAGAGCAAACCCATACTAAAAAGAAAGCCCGCCATAAATGCGGGCTTTAAGTTTCAGGAGATTAGTTTTAAGCTAGTTTTGCGAACCAATCATCTGCGTCGGCGTCAGAGTTTGACGTATTAGAAGAATCGTTTGAATCTGTGGATTCATCATCTTCATCCCATAGAATTTTATCATCAATAATTTCTTCCATGGTTTTAGTTGGTTCTTCTTTTGGTTTTGAAGTATTTGTCTTATTTACAGCCTTAATAGGTTCATCTGAATCAAGGAAGTTCTTTGGTGCTTCCATTACACGATCAAATTGTTCTTTAAGTACCTCGTAAGGCTTAAACTTCTCTGGAGCAATTTCAGACTGAAGTGAGTGTTCTTGGCTCCAAATCTTATCAAATTCATCTGCTGACCAACGCTTTGAAGGACTAGCAAACTTGCTACTTTCATATGTTGGAATTTGCTTATTCTCGCCCGTGACACTATCAGGTACTGTTCTTTGAGTAACGCGGAAGTGAAAATCTGCACCTAATTCTGGATCAAAGACAGGTACTGAAGGGTCTGTTTCAAACTTTGGAAAGATTTGAGCATTGATCATATTATAGATCATACGTCCAAACTTAAAACGGAATACTCTACCTTCATTCTCAGGCTTATGAGGATCCTTAACTACATAAATGTTTGCAATATAGTTATCTGCTCGATTTACTAGCTTCTTCTTCTTTTCTTCTTTAGTAAGATCTTTTCTTGCCCAAATGCTATTATTATAGTCATTTGCTGGATCTGGCTCATCATGGCCAAGAGAATTTCTACCACGGTTTATATAATACTTACCACTCTTTGAGATAGAGAAGTTAAAATACTTTACAATATCATCTGGTTCAATACCACCGTTGCCATCTGGTGGAGCAGGAAGAAAACGAATAATTGCTTCACCATTACCATCTGGACCAGCTACATGCTTTGTTGTCCAATAAGTTTCATCCATATCATTATCAAATTCACGCTTACCATTAAGCTTATTAAATTTGTCTTTTAAAGTGTTGATATCGTTATTTCTAAATTTTGCGTATGACATATATTTTCCTTTGTTAGTATTGGATTTACGGGAGTCTCATTCTTGTATATCCCACCAATTTATTTTGATTGTTTGTCTTATGACACTTTATTTATTAAATTCTAAGATAATCTTCTTATACTTGTCCTGATCTATTTTAAAAAAATTATAAGACTTATTAATTTTAAAGATGTATGGATTAAGTATAAAATTGTCATTAAATTTATCGGTCCAATTACCAAGTTTTTGAAAAACACATACAGTAAACAATGAAATTTGACCGCTTATTAATGCTCTTAATATGTAGGGGATTTCATTTTGATTATCAACTTTAAAATTTATACTTAGAGGCGTTTTAAGTTTACCAAGATCTTCTTTTAAAATATATTCACCATTTGTTAGAAATTTTCTAAATTCAATATATGGTTCCTCCTTAAAATCTCTAATGTAGTTAGATTCACCAAATATAAAATTTCCAACTAAGTATACTTTTGGTTCCCTTAATTCAGCGATCTTTCTAAATGGCATTTTTATAGAATCAGAAAGATCATTATAAGATTTCTTTGAATTTCTTATAGCTCCTCTATACTTGAAAAAATCATACTTTTCATTTTTAAAATGTGCCGAAAGTGCACGATAATATGAGTATACTTCTGCTGAATTCATTCATTTAACAACCTAAGAGAAAACCCCTCACTCTTAATTCTCTCTTTCATTTCTTTTGAATATTTTAAGTACTGAGATATTGTATCAATATCTATACTATACTTTTCACAAACTGTAATGATTGCATCAATAATTGAACCACAATCTTGCTCTAATTGCTCTATTTCTTGTAGTATTTCTAACTTTTCTTTCTTAGACATAAATATTCCATAATGACAGATCTAATTACTAATTATAATCAACTTGAAACAAAATCGATTCAGCTAATTATTGAGCGGACGCCTCATATTAATTACTTTTGTACTTCTGCTTCAATTCCTGGTATAACTGCTACTGCAGCGAGGCAACCAAGCCCTTTTGTTGATGTTAAGGTTACAGGAGACAAATTAGTTTTTCAACCACTTATTGTTAACTGCATCATTGATGAAGACATGAATAACTGGCAAGAAATTTTTGATTGGATGGTTTCATATGCGCATCCAACAACATTTGAAGAATATGCTGATAGAGCAATACCTCAAAGAGATTTATATTCATCTAAAAAATCTGGTGCAACTCTATTAATTCCAAATAACAAATATAATACTCAACACGAATTTCAATTTATAGATGCTTTTCCAATTGATGTTTCAGACATCGTTTTTGACGTTCAAATAAGTCAAACACCTGTAGCAATCTTTACTATTACTTTTGAGTATTCATTTTATTACAAAAGGAAGTAAAGTAATACTAGTTGAACTTCAGCCAAAATAAAAATAATATAGATTATTATTTAAACAAAAGCAACTGGTATTTTTATGACTATTACAATTGAAAAAATTGAGACTGCTTGGGCTGAAGATTCAAAGATCGATAAAACAGATCTTAATGCAAGCAGTACAAAGCAATTAGAACTCCATTCAAAATATTTTAAAATCTTAAACTATATTAAAAAGCATTTAAGATTTCTTCAAGTTGAAAAAGTAAGACTTCAACATCTTAAAGTTGACTATTATAGCAACCAACTTCCACCACAACAATTAAAAGAAATGGGATGGGAGCCTAATAAGCGTGTTATTCTTAAAGGTGATTTAGATCGCTGGGTAGAAGCAGACGAGGAAGTAATTAATCTCAATTTAAAAATCGGCGAATTTAATGATATGAAAGATTTTGTTGAGTCTATCATTAAAACTATACAACAAAAACCATTTATTATTAAGAATATTATTGAAAATAATAAGTTCCTTAACGGAGGCTACTAATGCATTCTATCAGATTTTATCAAAGAGATCATAATTATGTAGGTTTTAGTGGAGATAGAAATGTTATACTTGAATTAAAAAACAAGTATAGTTTCTTTGCACCCGGATACAAGTATGATAAACGTGTAAAACTTGGTTATTGGGATGGAAAAATTTCCCTCATTAATATTAAGGATGCTAAATTTTATGCAGGTATACTTCCACAAATCAAAGAATACCTCAATGAAGAAGGTATCGAATATATTGATGAAACCTATCTTGCAAATGGTAAAAAGATTTCTTTAGAGCAAGTAGATGAATTTTATAAGAGAATAAAAGGCCCCTTTAAGCCTCATGAATCTCAAGCATTAGCATTTCAAAATTGTATTGAAACTGGTAGAAATATTGTACTTGCTCCCACATCAAACGGTAAATCATATATTATTCATGGCTTGAATGCCTTTTACACTATGCAAAAGAAAAGAGTTCTTCTTATAATTGATAGAGCTCAACTAGTATTGCAACTTAAATCTAATTTTGTTGATGAATATGGTTCTGAAAATCTTTACTCTACATCAACAATTTATGATGAAGATAATAATACCGATGTACTCATAACAACTTGGCAGTCAATAGTTGATAATCCACCTTCTTGGTTTAAACAGTTTGATGTTTTGATTGGTGACGAAGTTCATAAGTTTAAAAGTAAATCATTAATGAATATTATTGATAAGTGCGGTCATATTGAAAATCGCCATGGATTTACTGCTACTCTTGACAATGATTCAAAAGTAGATCGTTTAACTCTTCAGGGAATGTTTGGCGCAGCTTATCAATCTATCACTTTAGTTGAACAAATTGAACAGGGCATTTCGGCGCGCCCAATTGTTTATATAATTAGACTATCTTATCCAGTAGATGAAAGAAGACAGCTTATTAATGATATTAAGCAAGCTAGAATAGACGCAGCTGAAGAAGGTAAAAAAGTAAATGAAACTATAGGTTTTATTACTGAATCTAAATTCTTAGAGCAACATGTAGGTAGAAACAACTTTATTGCGAATTTAGTTTCACTTCAAAGAGGTAATACTCTTGTTGCCTTTAAAAACAAAGAACACGGGAAGACTCTTTATGAAACAATAGAGAAGTCAACTAAGCTACCTTTATTCTTTGCTAATAGTACAGTATCTAAAGAGAAGCGCTTTGAAATTCAGAAGAAAATTCAATCTCTGAAAGAATCTGTAGGTGTTGTTTCCTTCGGAACATTTTCAACTGGTGTTAATATTACTAGTCTAAACAACCTTATTATTGGTTCACAAGTAAAATCTAGCATTACTATACCTCAATTAATTGGGCGAATGATTAGATTAAGTGAAGGTAAAACAACAGCAAATATTATTGATATTTGCGATGATCTAACTCACAATAACAACAAGAATGTATTTTATAGTCATTTTGAAGAGAGAATGAAGTTTTATCTTAAGAACAACTTTGAAATCCGTACTAGAACAATTAATCTTTAAAATCAATTAGTTATGTGTTTAGTACAAAAATTATTCAATAGAATCAATGGCAACTATAAAAACATACTTCACAACAAGTGATTTGTACAAAAATAACAATGAAAACAATAGTTTAATAAAAAGTTGTATTTAGTACACTCTTTTTAGTTGCATACTACAAAAAAATCTGTTACATATCTTTAGTCCGCTTTTGAAGGGCTTTGCCCTGAATAACTCTTTATATTTGAAGAAATGAAGTTTCTGAAAATTGGCTTGCCAGATTAGGAAGATAAGAAAAAAGAGTATAGCGAGACAAGATTCAGCTCCGAGCGAAGCGAAGAGATGAGATTGTTGAAGCTGAACGAACGAAGTGAAGTTCTCTAAAATAGAAACAAAAATTGGACTAGCCAAGGTGAGTTTTTGGTGAGAGAACTGTTCATTCTTCAAAATTTTTAATTTCAGTTTAAAAAGAAATTAACTCTCACTCCACTGCGTTACGTTTCGAAGTTAATTTCAGGTTCACTGCGTTCACCTAATATTTTTAATAAAGAAGAAAAGATGACTAATAAAAAAAGTAGAAATTATGTTAATGGCCCTAAATTACATGCCGCAATTCAAGAATGGTATGAATCTGGAGCCGAGGAACCACCGAAAATTATTATCGATGCTATAACTCAAATTTGTGAAAGATTAGCTACCAAAAATAATTTTAAAAACTATACATACATTGATGAAATGATGGCTGAGGGGCTTTTAGCTTGCGTTATAGCTGTTCAACAAAAGAAATATGATCCATATAGGTGGAATAATCCTTTCGCATATTTTACAAAAGTAGCCTGGAACGAATTCATTTCTGTCATTAAAAAGGAACATAGAGAATCCTACATCAAACATAAAGCCCTTGAAGAGCACATGATAGATGCGTCTGCTAGGGGTGAAGTTTTAGATTATAAAATGGATGATTCAGGTAGACTTGAAAAACTAATTAAGGAATTTGAAGATGATACAGAAGAAGATTGATTTAAATCTCGTACCAGAAAATATTAAGAATATTATTCAGCGTGCAAACCCGCAAAACCCACATGTTAATGATAATGAGAGAATGATAGCGACATCACAACTTGAAAATATTATTGCGCTTTGTGAAAAATCACTAGAAATTTATTCTACAATGAGTAAGAAGCGTGGCTAAGTTATTATTATTAACAGATACTCATTTTGGAATTTCTGGTGGTAATGTTGCCTTTCATGAGAATATGAAGCTGTTTTATCGAAAGGTTTTCTTCCCGTATTTAAAAACTAATATTTCATGGATTGATGCTGTTGTTCATTTAGGTGATGTTTTTCACGATAGAAGAAAAATTGATACATTAACTGCTAAATTATCAAGAGAGTATTTCTTTTCACCGCTTGATAAAATTTTAGCTGAAAATGGTAAAAAAATTCATATTATTGCCGGTAATCATGATAGCTTTTTTCGCGATGAGTTAGATACTAATTCACTTAACGAGTTTATTGTAAATCAAGATTACAATAAACTTGGTAAAGAAACGATTAAAATTTATACTTCACCTGTTGAAGTTAAAGAATGGAATGTTGTTTTAGTTCCTTGGATTACAAAATCTAATAGGGAGCGAACACAAAAATTACTTGCAGATACACAAATGAAAAATGTATTTGGACATTTAGAATTGCAAGGATTCAATTTTTCAAAAGTGCAAGTTGCAATGCACGGCGACAAACCTGAAACCTTTTCCAAATTTTCAAAAGTGCTTTCTGGTCATTATCATTATAAACACCAAAAAGATAATATTTTTTATCTGGGTTCACCCACACAACAAACCTGGATTGATTTGAATACACCGAAAGGCTTTCACGTTTTTGACACAGAAACTGGTGAATTAGAATTTATTAAAAATCCATATAATTTCTTTGAAGAAGTGAACATTAACGATTTAGATGATCCAGATAGTCATCCAAGACACTATCGTGTACTTATTGATCAAGATTTAAAACAGTCTGAAATTGATAATTTTGTACAAAAATTATATAAAAATAATGCCTTAACAGTAACCGTTAGATCAACAATTAATAAAACAGTTGTTCAAAGCGATCAAAATGCAACATTAAATGAAATTGAAGATACGCCAGAATTTATTAAGAGTTTTGTTAATGACGAAAACCTTGCATCACTAATGATTGATCTTTATAATAGAGCAGTTTTAGATTCATGAAAATATTATTTCACTCAATTCGTGCAAAGAATTTTTTACAAATTGGTAATGATTTTGAGACTTTTAATTTACAAAAGTCTCCCTTTACTGTTATTGTAGGAAAGAATGGTAGTGGTAAATCGACGCTTGTTGATATGATTACCTATGCGCTTTACAAAAAGCCTTTTAGAAAAATTACCCTCGCACAACTTATTAATTCCACTAATAAGAAAAATATGCTTGTTGAATTAGCATTTTCAGTTGGTAATTCAACATATGTTGTTCGCAGAGGCGAAAAGCCTAAAGTTTTTGAAATTTATAAAGATAAGCAGTTAATTAAAGCTGACCCATCAATAACCGACATGCAATCTCATTTAGAGAATGAGATCATTAGACAGAATTTTAAAACATTCTGTCAGATTAATGTTATAGGTAAAGCCTCATATAAGCAGTTTATGGATTTAAGTGCAGGTGAAAGAAGATCTGTTGTTGAAGATATTTTAGATTCTGCAATTTATTCAGTGATGCAAACACTTGCTAAATCTGATCTTAAAGAAAATGTTGATAATATTCGAGATATAGAGAGAGATATTCAAGTTGTCTCAAGCAACATTATTAATGTAAAGAATTTAATTAAACAATATAAAGAAGATAAAGATAATCAAATTCAAGATTTTCAAAATCTTATTAATAATAAGAAGCGCGAGGGAGATGCTATTTTTAAAGAGCTTAAACTCTTACAGAGTTCTCTAGACAATCTTCCTACTTTAGATGCGCAAGTATATAATACTGCAAAAGAAGATCTGAATAAGTTAGTTGCTGAGCGCGGCGGTTACCAATCTACCTTAACCCGAAACAAATCAATAATTGATAAAATTGATTCTTTAGATAAGTGTCCACATTGTTTGCAGGTTGTAGATGAAACTCATAAAACTCACGTCGTTCAAGAAGCTCAGAAAGAAGTTCAAGAAGCTAATAAAAAAATTGAGATGATTAATATTTCAATTGAAAATCGTAAAGAGATTATTTCAAGAGAAGAAGATCGTAAGGATAAGAGATTTCGACTTGAACAAGATATAGAATCAAAAAAGACAGATCTTCTATCTCTAAAACGAACAATTGATGAGTATACAGAATCTATTAATAAGTTAAAGGAAAAGAGTGACATTTCAAATCTTCCAGATGTAAATGTCCTTGAAACTAAATTAAATAATTATAATTCAGATAGAGATAATTTAGTAATAAAATCTAACAGGTTAAAAGAAGCGATTAAGCTGCTTGGAGATGATGGTATAAAGAGTCATCTCATTAATAAGTATATTCCAAAAATCAACGCTTCTGTTAATGAATATCTCTCTAGAATGAATATGTTTGTTGAGTTTAATCTTGATAGTGAATTTAATGAGACAGTTAAAGCTATAAACAGAGAAAACTTCACATATAATTCTTTCTCGGAAGGTCAAAAGATGAGAATTGATCTAGCAATTCTTCTTACATGGAGAAGAATTAGTCAAATGAGAAATTCTATGTCAACAAACATATTCATTCTAGATGAGGTTGCTGATGGTTCTCTAGATGATGAGGGCATGGAAGAGTTTATATCAATATTAAAAGATGTTGCAGATGCGCAAAACACTTTTATTGTATCTCATAAGGATACAACAGCAGATTTATTTGATAGTGTAATTAGAGTAGAAACAAAAGGAAACTTTTCAAGGTATGTGCATGAGTGAACAGTATGAAATTTATCCTATTGAATTAGGTAAGATGAATTTTGGAATTAATGAAGCTTTTGATTTTAAAAATCATCAGGTAGATCCAATTTACTTGTCAAATAGTCTTATGATGACAGTACATTCTGTTCCAGGAAGAACTGGGCTAAGTGCACCGCAAGTAAATATTCCGTTAGATGTAATTTATGTTTATGGTTTTCCAACTGCCATGTTTAATCCTAAGATAGTTGATAGGAGTGAAGGTACTTCTTATCTTGAGGAGGTCTCTTGCACTTTTCCTAAATTGGTGTTAAAGATTAAGAGACCAGACGTGATTCGTGTTCGATGGACTAATTGTATTGGTGAAACAGAAACAAATGTTTACTCTGGTTTAACTGCAAGAATTATTCAAAGAAAAATAGATTTTCTAGAGGGTGTTATGCCACAAGCACGAGCAACAAAATTTCATCGTGAACAAGCATTCAAACATATGATAAAACCATTGTAATGAAATGCTATTTGTAGTGGTTATACAGAGAAAGTAAAGATACTAAAATGAGAGATTATTCCGAAGATTTAGATGGATATTCAATTCCAGATCCAGAGTATGGAATGGATTTTACTACTGATAATTGGCGTCTATATAAAAGTGAAAATATAAACAAAAAGAAGCCTTATTGGGAATCTGCAAGTTATCAGTTTAATCGTTATATGATAGAATTAAGTAGAGAAAGAAATAATCAATGGTAATGACTAGTGCAGGTTTACAACAACCAGAGAGTCAAAAAGAAGGGATTAGAAACACATCTAATCTACCTGTAGTATACAAGTATGTTTCTACCAAGGAATATATTGATGCTTTTCCTTGTGCGTATCGTCAGTGGAGAGCAGATACTCATTGCAATAAAAATCATGGATATTCATTCTCAATGAAGTTCTATTTTGGAACAGATGATTTAGATGCTAGAAACTGGGTAACTGATTATGGTGGCTTAAAGGATCTTAAGAAGATTCTTGAGGATCAGTTTGATCACACAACCCTCGTTGCAGAGGATGATCCAGAACTAGAATTCTATAAGGAAATGGAAAGAAGAGGTTTAGCAAAACTTACTATTCTTCCAGCTGTAGGTTGTGAAATGCTTGCAGACCAACTTTATAAATTTGTAAATGGAGTTTATCTTCCAGATTACCTTGGTAAAGGTGAGGCTGAGAGGGTCTGGTGTTTTAGAGTTGAAGTAAGAGAAACTCAGAGTAACATGGCTTATCGCGAGGGTCATAGAGAATGGGGTGAAGATTTATTCGAATGATTAGGCGCAGGCAGATTGTTCAATTAGATGATAAGCCTGAGTTGTATGTTGTGATTTGGGTTGATAAAGAACAAAAGACATATGATTTGACATTAAAAGTATATGATGATCTTTTAATGTCTAAAGATAACATTATCGTTGATGACGTTCTAAACTTATATAAAAGAGTAAAAATACCATTTAATGAATATGATGTTCATAAAGATAGAGTTAAATTAGCAAATGGAAATTGGTAAATCTATAAGAACCAAAGTAATTATTAAAAATAGATATCCTGAATTAATTGGGGTATTAGAAGGTTTTGATAATAATTATTATTATGTTAGTTATCGAACAGATAAATCCTTAGTTGTTGAAAAGTTTACTAAAGAACAGATTGTAATAATGAAATGAAAATTGGTGATGTTATTCGAATCAAAAAGACAAATCAAAAAGCAACAATAGATTCTTTTCATATTACACCAAAAACAAATATACGAGTTGCTTTAGTTTGTTGGTTCGAAAATTGTACTCCTCATAAAACGTTTGTAGCTAAAGATGAAATAGAATTAGTTGATTAATGAATCTATTTGAATTATTATCAAAACCTTCACAAATGGTTTATTGGAGTAAGCAAGAAAATATAATTAATTTTCTTGAAATTCAAGCATATTTTAGAGATATTGCTTCTGATATACCCTCTGAAGAAAGTAAAATTTTAAGAGAATGTATCGCTCAATTAGAAGCACTAGAAAAGAAAGAAGTAAAATAAGTGTTCGGTTTAAACACAAAAGTAGGTAAATCATTCTTTAAGGATGCTGGAGATAAGATAAAAGTTTCAAGTCTGTTTTTTTCGCATCAAGGAGAGGGGCCTCTAAGAGGTAGACCTGCTATATTTGTTAGATTTAGTCACTGCAACCTCAGCTGCAGCTGGTGCGACGCTTTCTTTGAAGAAGGTACGTTTCTAACAATAGATGAGATTATGGAGCGCTCTGCTCTTGAAATTAAGAAATTTTTTAATGAAAAGAATAAATTAATTCCTGATTGGGCTGCTGGTTATGATGGCGATCATTCAATTTACAATAAAAGAGAAATTGCTTTTATTGTAACTGGCGGTGAACCAACTCTTCAATCAAATCTTTTTGATTTATTAGAAAGAGCATCTCAAGAATATAAATGGACTCAAATTGAAACTAACGGAGTTATTGCTCCTATTGTACCAGATTCAACTATTGTTGTTATGTCTCCTAAGTGTATGGAAAAAGTTAAGATTGAAGATGGGTTTAAGAGATATGAACCGATAGGGTATATGACTCCTAATCAAGATTCTCTAAAAAGAGCAGATGTTCTTAAGTTTATTATGGAAGATCAACCAAATTTTAATTCTCCGTATCAAACTGTTCCTGATTGGGGCCATGAATGGAAGAGACAAACAGGTAGAGATATATTTGTTTCACCAATGAATATCTATAAGAAAGAGCCTAAGAAGTCAGTTGAATTTAGACAAGCTAAACAATCTAATGAATCCACATTAGAAGAACGCTCAATGTACGACGAGGTAATTTCATGGTGGGAACCAGGTTTATTTGATATGGAAGCAAATCAAAGAAATCATGAACATGCTGCAAAGTATGCTCTTGAGCATGGCTTTATTTTTCAAATGCAATTACATTTATTTGCTTCATTTGCGTAATTTTATAAAATAAGGATGGTAATGATTAACGATTTATTTGAAGATATCCCTATATCTGAAGTAATTAAAGAAAGAATTAGAGAAGCTGGTGTTGAATATCATGCTTCTGATAATATTGCAGAATATATCAGGGAGGGAGAACTTGAACAACTTCAAGATGAATTAACAAAAAAATTTGAGGGTGTTCTTGATTCTCTTATTATTGATCCAAACGATCCTAACAGTGCAGACACAGGGCGTCGAATGGCTAAGATGTATTTGCACGAATTATTTTATGGTCGATATTATACAGGCCCTGAAGCAACAGCATTTCCAAATATAGGTGAAAGAGCTTATCATGGAATGTTAGTTGTGCGTTCTGATGTAAAGAGTGTGTGCTCACATCATCACCAACCCGTAACAGGTACATGCTATATTGGAATTATTCCTGGTGAAAAGGTTATTGGTCTTTCAAAATATTCACGAATTGCGTGGCATTGTTCACGCAGAGGAACTCTACAAGAAGAGTTGACAAATGATATTTGTAATGCTATAATGAAAGCTTCCGAATCAGAAGATGTTGCTGTTTATATTGAAGCAACACATGGTTGCTGTGAAAATAGAGGAATTAGAACACACAATTCTCTAACACAAACTGCAGTTCTTAGAGGTGAGTTTAAGAATGATGATGTAAAGAAAGAATTCTACGATAATATCAAACTTCAAAAATCTGGATATAGGTGTGATTAATGAAAATTAAAATTGCTCACGAAGCCCCTATTTCAGTTTTTCATAAAGTTCAAAGATTAACTGAAATTGATTATTTTCTAGTACATTTATTTGAAGAGAATGATGCTTACTTTGAGCTTGCAGAGGAATCTGTAGAGAAGGGAAGAGAAGTTATACTAGATAATTCAATTTTTGAATTAGGTGAATCTTTTGATCCTGAGCGCTATGCACAATGGATTGATCATTTAAGACCTACTTGGTATATTATTCCAGATGTTTTAGAAGATGTAGTCGGCACTCTTGAAAAATTTGAACATTTTAAAACGAATTATGTAAATCAACTTTCTGGTAAGAGAATTGCTGTTGCTCAAGGCAAATCTTTATTAGAGCTTCTCTACTGTTTTGAAAAACTTCATAATGACCCAGTTGTTGATATGATTGGTATTTCATTTGATTATAGTTTTTATGAGAACTCATTTGTAGATCGAATTTATCCTAAAACAAAAAATCTTAGTACGCTACAAAAATGGATGCTAGGTAGAACTTACTTACTAGAGGTTCTTAATGAATTTTATATAAAGGGCTACTTTCATAAACCTGTACACCTCTTAGGTTGTGCATTGCCCCAGGAGAGAGGTTATCATATTATAAGAGAATATTCATGGGTTTACTCAATTGATACATCAAATCCTGTTGTGGCAGGGTATAATCTAAACACTTATAAGTTTAATGGCTTAGATACAAAATCTAAAACTAAACTCTTCACAATCATTAATGAAAAAATAAATGATGAACAATGGAATATAATGAAGTATAATATTGAGATGTTTAGAAATTTTTGGACAGCATGAATAAAATCTGGATTCCACTCTTTTCACACACCGGTAGTGAAGTAGCCAACTTATTGCAAATGCAAAGCGTAGTTCCACATCTAATTCTTTCAAATTCTCGTGAGAGTAAGTTGGTCAATTGTGGTGTGCGCGATTTTACCTCCTTTCTTTCAACACAAGATATAAATGAAGTTCTTAGAGAGTTTCCTAAAATTCATCCAAATGATAAATTAATTTTTACTCTGCATGGATATATGAATATTATTCAACCAGAGGCTCTCGAAGCACCTAATGCAGAGTTTTATAACGTTCATCCTGGAGATATCGTTAAATATCCAGAGCTTAGAGGAAAAGATCCGCAAGCAAAAGCTCTCAATCTTAAATTACCCACTACAGGTGTTGTAATTCATAAAGTTGATGAAGGTATTGACACAGGCGAGGTTCTTCTTAGAGAAGAATATAAGATCAATGAAGATATTACTTTAGATCAATTGATTATTGATTTAAGAAATATTTCTATTAGAATGTGGTTAAGATTTATGAGGGAAAAGTTTAATTGAAAATTGGTTTGATTGGAGCGCAAGGTGTTGGTAAAACAACTCTTTTAAATGCACTTGCAAATGAGCGTTGTTTTAAGAATTATGCTGTTTGTGATGAGGTCACAAGATGGGTAAGAGAGTTTAATCTTGCAATTAATGAAGATGGTAATGATCAAACTCAAGAATTGATTGCTTTAAAGCACATCTATAATATAAGAATGCATCCTAAAATGATTACCGATAGAACTATGCTTGATTGCTTAGTTTATACTAGATGGCTGCATGAAAATAATAAGGTATCTGATAAGTGTCTTTCACACATGCAATTAATTTTTGATACAATTTGGTCTGATTATGATTATACCTTTTATATTGAACCAGAGTTTGATATTGAAGATGATGGAGTTAGATCTACAAATCTAAGTTTTAGAGATCGTATTGTTAAATTATTTGATCAAGCATTATTTGAAGATGTTTGGGAAGAAGAAAATTGTTATAGAATTGGCGGCTCTGTTCAAGAAAGAGTAGATCGTATTAAACAAATTATAGGGATTAATTATTAATGGATATTAAGGAAATTGCAGGTAAGCATTTAGGAAGGACAATGACCGGTGAGTTAATGACACCCTATGTTGCCCCCCTCGTTCATGACTCAAGTTTACTCGTTCCAATCCCACGCGAGTTTGGAAGAGAAAAAGCAAATATTAATAATAGTCAAATGTATGGCGGCGATGTTTGGCATGCTTATGAATTTTCATATCTAAATGAGATTGGACAACCAGTTACAGGAATCCTTAAGATGTATTTTAGTTTACGTTGTAAAAATATGATCGAATCAAAATCTCTTAAGTTATATCTTAATTCATTTGATTTTGAAAAAATTGGTAAGTATAGCTTAACAAGAGGCATTAGAGATGACTTATCAAAAGTTGCTGATGGGTTAGTTCATGTAGAGTTTTTTCCCTCTAATGAAATTGTTTTTAGCAATTTTAACAGTTTTGCTAGACCCTTTATTGAAAATTCTATTGATAATCTTGAGATTGAAAATATATCATTTGATGAAAGTGATGAATACTTAAAAACGAGATTATGGAATTATGGCAATAATATAAGGTATTTTCATACTGCTAATTTAAGGTCTGCTTGTGAAATTACAAATCAAAAAGACACAGGGCATTGCTATATAGCAATGCGAGGTGAAGCTGTTTTTAGAATTGACGAGCTTGCAAGATTTATTTTCTCGATGAGAAATGCTCAACATTTTCATGAAAATGTTACAGAAATAATTTTTGATAAATTAATGAAGTTCTATGAGCCTGAAGATTTGTTTGTACTTAATGTTTATAATCGTAGAGGTGGTTTAGATATTCATCCTATGAGATATACAAATAATTTTTATAATGAAATTTTTGAGTGCGGTGATTATATGTCGGTTGATGTTCTAGGCAAGTTAAGTGGGCAGGTATAAAAATTGAAGATCGCAATTACAGGAACACACGGTACAGGTAAAACAACTCTTGTTAATGAATTAAAAAAACACCCTTTATTAAATAATTTTTTCTTTGATATTAATGTTACTAGGTGGGTCCATTCATTAGGGTTTAAAATTAATGAGGAAACTTCTGGTGTCGGACAAGAAATTAACATGCTTAAAAGAGTTGCTAATCTAAACTCTTTTAATCATTATATTGCTGATAGATCTATATTTGATGTTCTAGCCTATACTAATTATGGTTTTGTTCATGGCAGCGTAAGCGAAGATGAATTTCTTTATCAAAGAGATCTTGTTAAAGCTAATAAACATAAGTATAATTTATTATTTTTACTAAAACCAGAATTTTCAATTAAAGATGATGGTGTGAGAGCTGTTGATCCAGCATATCAAGAAAAAATTCAAGTGATTATTGAAAATTATATTGATCTTTTTAGCGTTAAGGTAATTGAATTATCAGGGACTGTTGAAGAGAGAAAATCTATAATGCTTCGACATATTGGATTACAAAATTTAGCGTGGAGCGTTTAATGAGCTATTCAGAAATAAAGAATTCTTTTCCTTCTACTGATAAGAATGTAATGGTTGTTTTGTCTGGAGGGTTAGATTCTTCGACAGTAACAATAATGTTGTGTGAACACTACGGGGCAGAAAGAGTTAATGCTATCTCTTTTGATTATGGACAAAAGCAAAAAATTGAATTGCAAAAAGCTGCTGAATTAACTAGCAAACTTAATGTTAAGCATCAAATATTAGATCTTTCAATATTAGGTAAAATTGCTCGTCCATTCTCTGCAAACATTGCAGGAACAGATATTAGTATGCCCACAATTAAAGATGTTCTTGCCGATCCTCAACCAAAAACTTATGTTCCTAATCGAAATATGATCATGTATTCAATTGTTGCAGCAGCTGCAGAGGTCGCTGGTGCCGAGCTTGTTTATTGTGGGGTTCAAAGCACAGACGCTTACGGTTATTGGGACACAACAACCGAATGGGTTAATCGAATGAATTCGGTGTTCAGTTTAAATCGTAAATCGCCTGTTACTTTATTAGCTCCATTTTCAACACTTTCAAAGTACGAAGAAATTTTAATTTGTAAAGAGCTAGGAGCTTTAGACTTATTAAAGTACACACTTACATGTTATAATCCAAATGAAAAAGGTGAATCTTGTGGAGAGTGTCCTTCTTGTGCAGAGCGAATCGCTGCTTTTGCGCGTGCTGGAGTTGTAGATCCTGTTCCTTATGCTATTGAAATTGATTGGGAAAAGCTTTTTTTTGGTTTTAGTAATGTGTAGCATTGTTGGTACAGCAAATACAATAAAGTTAAAAGTACTCGCTGATTTAAATAAAACACGCGGAACATTTTCGCATTCTGTATTTTATATCAGCATGTATGATTTATCGTTGCACAAACATTCATTTAAAAGTTTTGGTGAATTAGATATCAACAAACTTGAAATACCAAAAAATCATTTTGCTATTGTTCATCAACAAGCACCCACAACTGCTATAAAATCAGATAAATTTATACACCCATCGCAAATTGATAATTGTTATCTTTGGCATAATGGAATTATTAAACCTTCTACATGTGCATTAATTAAAGCAAGAGATTATGCTAATTATAATGCGTTTCAGTTAAATAAAGAATGGGACACTCAGCTCCTACATTTACAATTGTATTATGATGATAACTTTGATAATATTGATGGCTCTTTTGCTTGCCTTCATTATTGTGAAAATGAATTTTTAAATGTTTTTAGAAATGAAATTGCCCCATTATATTTTGATGGGGATACTTTTTCATCTTTAAAATTTGTTGATTCAGAAGAACTTCCTCCTAATAAGGTATTCAATGTATTCTTTGAGGAAGAGAGTCTAAGCTTAGAAGAAATTCAAGAATTTAAAACATACAATAACCCCTACTTTTTCGGAGAATAAATGACAGTACATATTAAAGGTAATAAAACAAATTCATTCTTAAGTTTTGTAACACCAGAAATGGTACAGCCAAATGCAGTAGATCTAAAACTTTTAAGTGTTTGGTCAATGCATGGTTGTTTTACGCTTGATGAGGATAATAAAAAGCATCGTCATAAGATCGAAGTGCAGCCAGATGATGAAGGATATTTTCATTTAAAAGAAGGTCAGTCATATGAAATCTCTTTTGATCATGATGTTAGAATTGGTGATGATGAAGCTGGGTTTGTAATTGTTCGTTCAACACTTAATCGTAATGGATGCTTTATTACATCTGGTTTATATGATTCAGGTTATGGTAAAGACGCACTAGCGCCAATGGCTGCGTGTCTTCATATTAATGGTGGCGATGCTAGAATTAAGAAGGGAACTAGAGTTGCACAGTTTCTTGTATGGAAGGCTGAGTCTTTAAATTCCTATAATGGTGATTATGGAAAAGGTGGAATCCATGATAGGCATCTACAGTAATATTTTTGATTCATTAGAAGCTACTATTGAGCGTGCGCGTTTATATAGAGGACAATCACGTTTTTATTGGAGTTTACCTCGTCAAATTGGCGCTTCTACTTGGATATTAGAGCAGATTAAAAAAGATATTAAAGCAGGTAGAGTTGTTATTTTAGCTGGACTTCCACATATTAGAAGCGACGTTAGAAACAATCTTGAATTAAACGAAGCAACGAAAAATAAACAATTAGTTGTTATAACTACAGCTTCATCTAAGATATTAAGCGGCAGTCGAGTAGATCGTGTTTATGGTGATAATATAAAATATTGGTCATCTGCTGATCAATTAGAATTTATGGCGTGCGTAGAGCCTTGCTTAAGAGAAGATGGATATGCAGTCTTTATTAATACTACAGAAGGAGAGCCATAATTGGCAAATATTTCAATTGACTTAATTAAAATTAGAGAAAATGGCATCTATGTAATGATACCTGCATATGCAGGCCAGTGTTTTGCATCATTTGCAAAGTCTCTTCTACATCTTAGCAGAGTGTGCGCTCTTTATAATATTCCTCTTGATTTCTTTTTTATTTTAAATGAGTCATTAATTCCAAGAGCAAGAAATTATTGTGTAGATGAATTCCTTCGTGCACAATTTATTTTAAAGAATGGCGACACAGAAGAAAAGAAAAACTTTCAACATGCTATTTTTATTGATACAGACATTGAATTTGACCCTATGGATGTGTTATTGCTAGCTCATCTTCAAAACACAAATGAAGATTATGATGTTATTTGCGGACCTTATCCTAAGAAGAATATTTCATATGAAAAGTTAAAGATTGCTGTAGAAAAAGGATTAGCAGATGAGGATCCTAATAAGCTTGAGCAATATATTGGCGATTTTGTGCTTAATATTACTAGTGGAGATGGTTTTAGATTAGATGAACCTGTTGAAGTTCATGAAGCTGGAACTGGATTTATGATGATTCGTAGGGAGACTCTTTTAAAGATTTCTGAGAAATTTCCAGACATTAAGTATCTTCCAGATCATGCTCGCTCAGAAAATTTTGATGGCACAAGAGAAATTTCAGCATTTTTCGATACTTCAATCGATCCAGAGACTAAGCGTTATCTTTCAGAGGATTATCATTTTAATCATCTATGTAGAAAAGCAGGTCTTAAGACTTGGATTTGTCCATGGATGCAATTAAAGCATCACGGCTATTTCATTTATGGTGGCTCAATCGGAGCGCTTGCCGCTGCAGGTCTGCCTTTAACAGTTGATCGAAACGCTGTGCGTAAAGATAATAAGAAGAGTAAAAAGAAGAGATAAATGAAATTTTCAAGTGAAACACTAGATATTTTTAAAGCAATATCTAATATGAATGCAAAATCTCCTGTTAATGGAGCTGTCTTTAAAGAAGGAAATAGAATTAAGGCGCGTCGTTATAAAAGCGATATGCCTGTTTTATATGCTAGTATTGCAGAAACATTTCCAAAAGATTTTGCAGTTTATGATTTACCTAAATTCGTCTCGCTATTTTCTGTTCTAGAAGATCCAGATGTAGAATTTGAAGATAATTATATTATCTTCAAGTCTGGCAAGCAAAAAGCAAAAATACGATATGTTGCACCCAACTTAATTGAATCAGATCAAAATTGGTTTAATAAAGAAATTCAGATGCCATCAAGAGATTTTAGTTGTCAGATTGATAAGAAGACTCTTAAAACAATTTTAGATGCAACATCAATGTTTCAAGCGCCTCAGGTTGCATTTATCGGCGATGGTGAAAAGGTGTTATTAACAACATATAATATTAAAGATCCAAAAGCAGATAAACTTGAAGTAGAGGTTGGCGAATCATCATGGAATTTTCAAGTAATTGTTGATATGATGTTAGTTCAGTTTCTAAAACTTGATTATCAAGTTACGCTATGTAAGCGCGGTCTTTTAGAGTGGAAAGCAGATAATTTAACATATTATATTACAATGTCAGAAAAAAGTAAGGTTTAAAAGGTAATGATAGAATCAGGTGCATGGGTTGATAAGTTTCAACCAAAAACAATTGAAGAATGTTTCCTTCCTAGCGACACAAAGAAGCATTTAGAAGTAATCTTAAAGACGGGTGAAGTACCATCAATGTTTTTTTCAGGTCCGCCAGGAATTGGCAAAACAACAACAGCTCTTGCGATTTGTAACGAGCTTGATCTCGAGAATATGGTGATTAATGCATCTTTATTTGGAAACATTGATACGGTTAGAACAGATGTGCAAGCATTTGCTTCAACTGTAGCTTTTAATGGTAAGAAGAAGATAATTATTCTTGATGAAGCAGACGGTTTAACTGCCGCTGCCCAAGGAAGTCTTCGAGCTGTTATTAATGAATATGTTGATAACGCGGCATTTATATTAACTGCAAATTTTAGAAATAAGATTATCGAACCGCTTATTTCTCGTTTTGTAGAGGTAGATTTTCTTTTTAGTAAGAGTGAGCTGCCTAAGCTTGCAGTATCATTATATGCTTTTATTAAAGCAAGACTCGATGAAGAGGGTGTTCAATATGATGCTAAAGCTGTTCAACATTTTGTAAAAGAGCGTGTTTCTAAATCAACAGATATTCGTAAGACATTAATTCTTGCTCAGAAGATTGCAAAAACGGGAGTTTTTGATCACAATTCGCTTATTGATGTTGATGATGGTAGACTTCAAGATTTAATTGGGATTATTAAATCAAGCAATTTTGATAAGATAAGAGCATGGGTTGGTGAAAATTCAGATTTAGATTTTGCAACTATTTCAAGATTTCTTTATGACAATCATAAAGCATTAATTACTGTAAATCTTTCAATTCCAGTTTTAATTGGGATTATTAATGAACATCAATACAGACACGCGTTTGTTGTTGATAAAGAAATCAATCTTGCTTCAATGGTTGCTGAAATTAGCGTAAGTATGTAATGGTCTTTAAGTGCTATCTCTGCGAAAAATATAAGTTTTGGAACAAATCTTGTTATGAAGTTATTGTCACTAGTAATGATGGTAGCAATGAATTATTCAAAAGAAAGGTTTGTCAGCCCTGTGGTGAACAAGTAGATGTTAACTATTTTGAGGGAAAAAAGATAGCTGAATTAGAAGTGAAAGAAATAGATGACAACTAAAGAAAGTCCTTTTACTTATCTTAATGCAATAAATGCAGGTGATAAGTCAGATATTGTTGTAAATGATAGTGTTTATACTCAGTATTTGATAAACAGAGGTTTATCTTTGTTTATTGATACAATTGCAATTGCAAATGAAGCCAATAAATACTCAACGATGACTAATCAAATGCATTTTGATTATATGCGAAATATGGTTAATCCAAGAAAAAGGTTTTCTAAGTGGCCAAAACCAAAGGCTCATGAAAATGCTTCACTTATTTCTCAATACTATAATTTAAGTATGAGAAAGGCTTATGATTTGTTGTCTATTATAGATGATGAACAACTCGAAAAAATAAAAGAAGAATTAAAAACAGAATGAGTAAAAATATGAGTACAGATGATGAAGATATTTTTAATGGTTACGGAATTAGAATTAATCTTAAAACTGACTTTGTAAAAATTAGAGAAGTATTAACGCGGATTGGTATTGCAAATAATAAAACAAAAACACTAACACAATCATGCCATATCTTTCACAAGCGCGGTCAATATGCATTAATGCATTTTAAAGAAATGTTTTTATTTGATAATAAAACAGCAGACTTTACTGAATATGATGAGGCAAGACGCAATAGAATTGTGAAGATTTTAGAACAATGGGGGATGATTGAAATTCTCGACGATACAAGTGAAAATTTTGAAGTAGGTCCAATTGATTCTGTTAATATCATTTCAAGAGATATGAAAAATAAAGAAAACTGGGCGCTTGTTAAAAAATATACTCTTGGTAAAAAGTCTGTTGCAACTTCATAACAGATGATATAAGATATTTTTATGAAAAAGATTATAGTGATCCGTGTTGAGCAACATCGCAAGGAGTATAATCCTGTGCGTAAGCATCTTTATGAAAATAAAGCGAAGGTAATTCCTTCTAAACGGATTTATAATAGAAAGAAAGTGAAATATGTATAATGTAATTTTAGATGTTGATGGCACGCTGCTTATGTGGCGTGACGTTTTTATCTCATGGCTCAAAAAGCATAATCTTGTAGATGAGGTCGACCCAACAGACTATAATTTTTCTAGTATTAAGATTCCTGGTTGTGAAAATGCTTCTATTCAAGCTAATTCAGAATTTCGAAATATGTTGAGCAGATTATTTAACGAGTCTTACTATCTAAATAGGTTGCCCCCAATTGCAGGAGCAGTAAGTGTTATTAGAAGTCTACAAAATATGGGTTGTAGATTTACTGTTGTTTCATCTTATACAGATAATTATGAAGCGATGAAATCTAGAGAAGAGAACTTAGTAAACGTTTTTGGCCCAATTTTTGAAGATATTGTTTCACTTCCCCTACATTCTTCAAAGACAGAATGGCTAAGTAAACAAGATAAGAATTCAATCTTTATTGAAGATTCTGTTGCACACATTAAGGATGCTATCTCAGTAGGTTTTGATATTAATAATTGTTTCTTAATTCCGCACGCCTATAATTATAACGATTGGCTAAAAACAATTATTAATGGTGAACGCCTTCAACGGATGTTTTGGAATGAAATTCTTACAACAATTAGAGGCTTTTAAGTTTGAATACAAAAGAAATTTTTGAATTATATAACGAATTAAGAACATATGCTGAGACAGCAAGACAATTAGGAGTAGACCCTAGAACAGTTCGACGACACGTTGAAAAATACACAAATGAGAACTCTTTAGCTGCTTCAGAATCAACTAGAACAGGCATTCCATTTGGTAGAGTTTCTCATTATTGGCTAAAAACAAGAAATGAAGAGGGTGATGATGTTTCTTTATTTGTTAAGAATAAAGAAGATGTTATGGAGTATGAAGAGCTTAGAAATGCTCTTATTGAAGACTTAAAAGAGTTCGCTCCTGTAGTTGAAAAAATTGATAGAGTAGAATTGCCAGTTGAGAAGCAACATTTACTCGTAATTGATCCGGCTGATATTCATATTGGTAAGCTTGCTATGACAGAAGAAACTGATCATGGGTTTTATGATATTAATGAAGCATATCGTAGAGTTTACTGGGGTGTAGAAGATATCTTAAACAAAGCAAAAAGTTTTGGTATTCATCATATCTTACTTGTTGTTGGTAATGATATCTTACATATTGATGAAACAAAAAGAACTACAACAGGTGGAACACCACAAGATACTGATTCGCAGTGGTGGGATATGTTTGAAACTGCTAGAAATCTTTATGTTGAGGTAATCGAAAGATGTAAATTAGAAGCAGACGTTACAATTGTATTTTGTCCGTCTAATCATGATTTTAAGCTTGGTTTTGGTGTTATTGATAGTTTGTTTAGTTGGTATCGCAATGACGCTAACGTAACAATTTCAAATTATGGTAAGTCGATGCGCCATAGAAAGTATATTAAGTATGGTGTTAATTTAATTGGCGTTACGCATGGTGATGGTGCAAAAACTAAAGATTTAACCTCGCTTATGCAATATGAAGCAAGAGATGAGTGGGCAGAAACAGAATTTTCATATTGGTATATTCACCATCTTCATCACAAATTTAGACTTATTAACTCTATAGAAGTTGAAAAAGATTATAATGGCGTGACTGTTATTGGTAGTTACGGTGATCTAGGCGCTAAAAACAACACTTCTGTTGAATGTATTCGTTCTCCTTCTGAACCAGATGCATGGCACTCTAGAAAGGGATACTTAAATCGTGCTGCTATAGAAGCATTTATTCATCATCCTACTGAAGGTCAAGTTGCGAGGATAACATCTTACTGCTAATAACATAAATAATGTTATGGTTAGCGAAGAAAAAAAGAAGAAGTTTCCCTTTCTAAAGAAGAAAGGTGAAGATCAAAAAACTAAAACTCCTGAAATAACCGATAAGGTTGATATAAATTTTGAACCCTCACTTAGAGATTTATATGTCTCTATGGATGAGGGTTTTAATTTGTTAGCTACAAACCCAGGTATTGTTGATCAAAAATTTATTACTGAAGTTATGTCTGTTTCAGGTAGATTAAGAAGAAGGCAGCAAGTAAGAAGATATAAAGCTCGTATGCAAATTGCACGTAAAAGAGCAATGAAGCGTAGAGCAAGTTATAATGTTATCAAAAGACGGGCGCGACGCTCTGCTATTAATTCATACAAGAAAAGATTTGCAGGAAATAGAGCAGCTAATAGCTTAACCTATTCGGAAAGACAAAGAGTAGAAAAGCTTGTAGCAAGAAGAAAAGGTGCGGTAGCAAGAAAAGCTAGACGCTTGATATTAAGAAAAAGACAACAAGAGCGCCTTAGATTCTCAAGAGCTGGAATGAGAAGAAAATAGTCTCTGATGATTTCTTTTAAAGATTATTTAAACAAGTTTGAAAAGAAATTTGTTAGTCTTAATTTTACAAAAGAAACTAACAAATTTCTTTTTGATTATGCAATAAAAAATGGCTTTGATCTTTCAGCTAAGTATGATGGTACAATACAAGCACCAGAAGAATTTAGATTTCACACTACAATATATTATACAGTTAATAGATTAAATGCTAAGAATGAAACTATTAGCTTAGATCAATTTAAAGTTGAGCCTGATCATTTAGAATTATTAGGCGCTGATAAAAATATACCTGTTTTAAAACTTAAGAATAAAGGCCATATTAAGAAGCTTAGAAACATTTTTACTGAGCAAGGCTATCGAGATACTTGGCCTGATTATAAACCACATATTTCACTTTCATATAATAAAAAAGCGTATAATTTAAATAAAATTTCTTTGCCAGTATTTGATATTGTCGCAGATAGTTTCACAGTCGAAAAACAATAAATACTTGTACATATTAATAAATTAGGAGATTCAAAGTGGCACAATGGTCTAATACAGACACAGCAAATAGTGCACCTAAGTATGTGGTAGACGCCACAACAGGTGAAACAGGAATTGAACAGTATGGTAATACTGTTTTTGGGATTAAAAAGGGTAGTCCAGAAGCTGGTGCTGGTTCTCCTGGTTGGGTACGTGTTGTTAAAGGATTAGGTTCAGTAACTGGAATTACAATTACGAGCGGGGGCACATTATATGCAAATAGTGATGTCATTGAAGTCGGAGCAGATTCAGGCACTGTTACTACAGATGCAAATGGTACAATTATTACCGTAGACGTTTCCTTTTCAGGTGCAGAGATAGATGAACTTCCAAATGTAGAAGTTACAACTCAAAACGGTAGCGGTGCAACATTTGATCTAATCTTTACTGGTAGGATTGGACGCGAAACTAAAGAAACATTAGTCGCGATGCGGAATATTGCATAATAAAAAATGGATTCAGGGCCAAATTACCCAAGCGGTGGAATTGTTCTTAATACAAAAACAATTTCTGCAATCGTTGGTATTATTACAATTATTGCAGCCGTTTACACTTTTTTTGGTAAAGTAAACGCATATGAAATGCGTTTAAATAATGTTGAATATAAAATTCAAGATATGAAAACCTTAACGGTTGAATTAAAATCATTAAACTCTAAGCTTAACGATCTTACAATTGAGCTTAGAGAAATGAGAGCAGAGCAAAGAGCATCAACGCTTTTAAATGAAAATCAAGCGCGGCAATAAATGAATGAATCAGTCGGTTTACATGAAGGTAACTATTTACTTTTTTCTGCTAAACACTATGATAACATATTCTATGATACAGTAGAATTTCAAGAAGATCTTAAAAGATTTGCTTATATAAAGCGTCTTTTTAATCAATATCAAAAAGACGGTGAACTTAAAGAAAGATTGATACTCAATCATCTTGTTGTTATCTTTAACATGTGGCCAATTGGTGCTATACCAATGCTTTTTCTAAAATTAAAAGATTATGAAGTCTTACTCAAAACCTTTTTAACTTATATGGATAGAATGCCAGAAAAGATTGAAGGTATAGGGTATGATGCAAGAACTATTTTAAATAGTGAAATACCTCTTGATGAAAATATTTTAAGTATTCTTAAGAAAAATGTCTAACGAAATTATAGTTGCTGAAGAAAACGCCGTTCAGCTTGAAACAACGAGAGAAAAATACGAGTCAATTGAGTCTGATCTAAATGAGATTCAAAATAATTTAACTACAGCAGCTGAAAAAGTATCTAATCAACTTCCTGAAATAATTGAATTTGCTAAAGCATCACAACATCCAAAAGTTTATGAAGCGCTTGCTAAAGTACTTGTTGCTTATTCATCTTTGAATAAGGAAGCAGCTCTTGTTGTTAAACAAAAACAAGAGCTTTATGATAGCTTTAGAAGTAAATCGCAAAAAGAACCAAGTGTAGTTAATAACGATAATAGAAAAATTACCTTTCAGGGGACAAGCAATGATTTACTTAAAAAGATTATTGATAAGTAAATAGTTATAAATATATCATGAGTTTACTTCGTTCTGGTGTTGACACATATGTTCTATATTCTATAGTTAGAAGATTAGCTACTCCATTTACTGATTGGAAAGCTTATAAACTTGGTGTGATTGATGATAGAGGAAATTTTCTTATTCCTAAAAAAGATCGAACAGATGAGCAATATTATTCACTAACTTATCTTGATATCTTTGTAATGAATTTAAAAAAACTCTTACAGAAAATACCAGGCGGCAATAATAAGTTTGTAACTTATGCAGCTGCTCTTTGGCTTTTACGTGAAGATCGCTATATAAAAATGGATATGTTAACTGAAGATGGGGAGGGAGTACCTGCGAATACTTCTTCAGGCGGCGGTCTTGCTAGATCATCTGAAAAAGAAGCAAAAGCTTTTAAGAAGTCAACTATTAATTTAAAAAGAATTGTAAAGCAGTTGAATACTGCTGAATAATTAACTATATTATGCACAGAAATGCTGTGCAATAAAATTTCTCTTCAAAAAATATATGCTGATCAGGTCGGTGCGAGACTAGAAGGTTTTCGTGTACAGGCTTACTCACCATACAGATCTAATTTTAGGTGCCCTATTTGTGGCGATTCAGCAAAAAATAAGTTTAAGAAAAGAGCTTATTTTTTAGAAGAATCTGGATTTTTAATCTTTTATTGTCATAATTCTTGTGGTACAATAGGTTTTGAAAAATTTCTTAAAGAGCATTATGATGATCTATATACTCTTTATAAATTTGATATTATTAAACAATTAAAAGAAGACAATCCTAGATATCAAGCAGAAGAAATTATTGAAGATAAAAAAGAAATTGTTGAAATTGGTTATGATTTAAATGATCTTCTTCTTGCTGAAGATGATTCTGTTGCGCTTGAATATATAAAATCTAGAAAAATACCAGAAAATTTTTGGTCTGATATCTATTATACTGAGCAGTTTCCAAAATATATCAATACAAAAATACCTAATAAATTTGATAGATCTCTTGAAAATTTAGAAGATAAAAGAATTGTCTTACCATTGAGAGACAAAGAGAGAAAAATATTTGGTGTTATTGCTAGGTCATTAAACAAAAATAATTCAAGCAAGTACTTAACTATTAAGTTTGATGAAAGCCACCCTAAAATATTTGGTATTGATCGTTTAAATAGAAGTTTATTTTCATATGTAGCAGAAGGTCCAATTGATTCATTTTTTATTGATAATTGTGTTGCTTTAGCTGGTACTGATGGCCGCCCAGATGATATTTTCTTTACAAAAAGTGACTATGCGATTGTTTTGGATAATCAACCAAGAGCGATAGATGTTCTTAAGAAATATGAAAAATATATTCAAAATGGTTGTAAAGTTGTAATTTGGCCTGAGTATATAAAAGAAAAAGATCCAAACGAGATGATTAAAAATGGTTTAAATAAAGATAAATTAAATGAGATAATTCGATTAAATACATATAGCGGGTTAAAACTAAAAATTATGTTTAACGCATGGAGAAAGATATGAATGTTAATAATGTTGCGCGAGTTGTAAAGCTTAACCTCGAAGGTGAAGAATATTTTGGATTAGAAATACCACAGGAAGTTTTAGAGTCAATGGAACTAGTTGATGGTGAAATTCTTGATGCAGTAATTGAAAATAATTCCCTAGTTCTGAAAAGAACTGGGATTATTTCGAATGGAAATTAATACATTAAAAGAATTATGCGTTGATAAAAATGAGCAAAAATATATTAGTATTGTCTATGCACAAGGTTTAAAGGGACATAAACCCTTTTTTGTTTCTTTTGAGGGTAAGAATAGAAAAGGGTTTATCCAGCATTTTAATCAGCACGGTATTCCAATAGGTAAACTAATATCAAGTAATTTAGAAGATTTATATTTTTAAGCTTTTTGTTAAATTCAATTAAATACTAGATGCTCTGGTATTTTAATAATCAAGAATTTAGTAAAGAAGATGTTAAAGATTATGTTGGATTTGTTTATCTAATTACAGAAATTGATACTAACAAGCAATATATAGGTCAAAAAGTTTTCTTTAATAAAGTAGCAAAAAAACCTTTAAAGGGAATGAAAAATAGGCGATTATCTAAAAAATTTTCTAATTGGGAAGAATATTTTGGCTCAAATGATCTTTTAAATGAGCAAGTTTCCCTTAAGGGTGCCACAAACTATAAAAGAGAAATTATTCGTTTGTGTAAGAGTAAAGCAGAAATGAATTATTATGAAGCCTTTGAAATATTTAACAGAGGTGCATTGCTAACAGACAAATTCTATAATAATTGGATTTCCTGTAGAATTAATAAAAATCAATTGAAGTTTAAAAATGTCGATTGATCTTCAAATAGTCCCAGTGAATTTTGAAGTTGACGATAATGTATTTGAAACGTTAAGCATAGTAACAAGCAACTGTCCAAAATGTAATTGTGAAAATAGCTTGATTATTACATATAGAAAAGATAGATATGTAAAGAAAGATAAAACACATTCAAATCTAAAAATTGAATGTGTTCGTTGTAAATGGAAGGTAGTGGATAACTTTAAATGGAACGCAAATCTGAACACTTAATATTATGCGAGATGCTGTCTGTTAGTGCAGCTGTAGATCAAGTGATTGAAGATAATTCTTTAAAATTACCTAATTTAAATTTAAAGACCATTCATGAATTTGAAAGGCTTCTTATAAAATTTAAGAGGTCTTCATTAACGGAAACATTAAGGAAAAATATTGAGACGTATAAAATGCTCAATATTGAATTTAGTTATGCGAATTGAAATATATGGAAGACCTCTTTGTGATGCTTGTGAAGCTGTAGTTAATTACATTGAATTAGCTAATGTACCCTATGAGTATTATAATATAGAGCAAATGACTCCTACTGATTTAATGGAGTTAATAACAAAAAGAGTGGAGGGTGCTAGGCACGTTCCTATTATCTTTATTGATGGAAGAAAGGTAGAAAATTTAGATGAACTCAAAAAATATTTTGAATTTAACGGAATTACTCCAAACATATTGGGTTGATGTTGAGTTTACCAAGAAAAATGGTGAAAATAGAACCTTGCATTGCACCACAAATATTAAATTGATTCCAGAGCAATTTCATCCTAAGAAGAAGGATGAAAATCCAACAGAAGAATTTAATGAAGCTTTTGCTGTTGATAAGCCTATTGATACAGATAAGCTTTATTCAGTTTATGTAGAAAACGCGGGTTGGCGCTCATTTAGAGAAAGCCAAATTAACAAAATTAATGAGGATGTAATTATTCGTGACTGAGATTGTAGATGGTGAGTTAGTTCTTAGTGAACTAACTCAGAACTCAAATGGCGGTACAGAGCAGATGGCTCGTCGCATTGTTCGTGATATACCTCAAGAGCTTCTTAAAGGAAAGCAAATTATTTTTTCGAGAATTAATAAGCTTGAACCAAACCTTAAGAAGATTTTTTATGCCCATGATCTTGCAAATGATCCTGAAGTTGCAGTATTAGCAGATTCTGATTTCCGTAGTCAGCTTGATAAGATTGTTTTTGTATCAAATTGGCAGCAGCATACTTACAATATGGTTCTCGGAATTCCGTTTGCTGAATCTCATGTAATTAGAAATGGAATTGAAATTGAACCATTTACTGATAAGGACTATTCAGGTAAAATTAATTTAATCTATCATACAACTCCTCATCGTGGACTAGCTATTGTTACCGCTGTATTCGAAGAATTAAGCAAACGCTTTGATGTTCATCTAGATGTTTTCAGTTCATTTGCTGCTTATGGATGGAATGATAGAGATAATGATTATAAGTTAATTTTTGATAAGTTGAAAACTATGGATAATGTTGATTATCATGGATTTCAACCAAATTCAACTGTAAGAGAAGCTTTAAAAAGATCTCACCTTTTCATGTTTCCTTCAATTTGGCCCGAGACAAGTTGCCTTGCCCTAATTGAAGCTATGTGTTTTGGAAATTTTACCGTTCACAGCAATCTAGGCGCATTACCAGAAACCTCAATTAGTTTAACAGATTGCTACGTGTATGATGAAGACATTCAAAGACACGCAAATAAGTTTTATAGGCGCATGGTTCAAGCTTTAAAATGGATTGATGAAAACCGTGAAGTTGCAAACGAGTCTAATAAAATGATATCTCGTGTTGCTAATGGATATTATGATTGGAATAATATAAAATCAGAATGGGTTGATTTTTTAAGACAGGTTTAAAATTATGAATGTGTGGTTTTGCTCAGATCATCATTTTTCGCACAGAAATCTTGCAGAAAAATTTATTAAAGCGGATGGTTCTCCAGGCAGAACTTTTATTCCAGATGATGAAACCTCTGAAAGAGCTTTTCATAATGTTGAAGAAATGGATCAGGTTATGATTGACCGACATAATAAAACAGTCGGACAATTTGAAAAAGTTTATTTCTGTGGAGATGTGTGTTTTAATTTAACCAGATTCCATTCTATTATGCCAAGATTAAACGGTAAGAAAAGGCTTATTCTTGGAAATCATGATAAGTTTCATATGAGTGAATATAATAGGTTCTTTGAAAAAGTTATGGAATCGTGGCAACCTATTAGAAATCTTTTATTTACTCATAGGCCAATTTTACTGGGTGAAGAAGATCATCATAAAAAGATTAATTTAAATGTTCATGGGCATACTCATAATTACTCAATAAGTGACAAGAGATACATGAATATTTGTTTGGAAAAGACAGAGTATCGTCCTATTCATTTCGATGAAATCGAACAAGAATATAAGAGACGAGGATATAAGTTAGGATAAACAATTACAAAGAAAATATTATTAGCTTTAATGTTAGCAGTGAGTTTTCCTGCTCATAGTAAAGCGCAATGTGGAAATGCCTCCTGGTATGGGTCTAAATTTCATAATAAAAAGACTGCATCTGGAGAAAGGTTTAATAAGAATTCATTAACAGCAGCTCATCGTAGATTGCCATTTGGTACCAGAGTTAAAGTTACAAATCCAAGAAATGGTAAAACAGTTGTCGTTAGAATTAATGATCGTGGACCTTTTCATAAAAATAGAATAGTTGATTTATCTGAAAAAGCTGCTAAAATGATTGGAATTAAACAAAGAGGATCTGGAAAAGTATGTTTACAAGTGATAAAGAAGTAGATCTTCCTGTTGTATATATGCTTGTAGGTGTTCCTGGTTCAGGTAAGTCAACTTGGACTAGGATTCAAATGAAAAAGAATTCTTATCTCTCATATGTTTCAACTGATGCATACATTGAGGACTGGGCGCAAGAACAAGGTAAAACATATAATCAGGTATTTTCTGATCTAGCTAAACAAGCTACACATTGTATGTACGAAGATGTTGAACTTTTGACTAGAAATGAAGGTTCATTCATTTGGGATCAAACGAATATCAATGCTAAAACGCGCAAAGCGAAGCTTGCAAAAATCCCCTCTCATTATAAGAAGGTTGCTGTAGTTTTTAATACAAGTCTTGTTGATTGTATTAAACGTAATGCAGCACGAGACCGCTCAATTCCCGAGCGTATTATTGTTTCAATGCATGAATCTTTTGAAATGCCTAATATTGAAGAAGGATTTGATAAGGTAATTGTTTACTAATGAGTTTACCAGAGAAAGATAAAAATTTAAGTAATAAAGAACAAGGGGTTTATAGAAAGTTTATTGTTTCTAGAGCTGATGGTCAAAATTCAGATCCAATTCTAAGCACTATAAAAAAGATTATTTTGTTTTAGATTATATTGATGACCCTCATTCAAGAAAAGCTTTATATGCGTATGCTGTTTCTTGTAGAAAAGACTATCCCATTCTATATAATGAAATTATAGATTTATTAGCGAATACATAGAGAGATAATTAAAAATGGAAAAAATTTTAGTACTATTAGTAGGTGGTATTATTGTTGGTGGAATGGGCGGTTGCGCTTATTACTATCCTCAATATAATGTTTACAGTCAACGCATGGCTGGTGTAGCTAATTATCAAAAGGCAGAAAGTGATCGTCAGATTAAAGTGCTTGAAGCACAAGCTGCTTTAGACTCAGCAAAATTATCATCTGCTGCTGAAGTTGAACGAGCAAAAGGTGTTGCTGAGGCAAATAAGATTATTGCTAATAGTCTTGGTGGACCCGAAGGCTATCTTCGTTGGCGCTATATCGAGATGCTTGAGAATACTGCAACCGGTGGGCGCGACGTAATTTATGTTCCAACAGAAGCCAATCTTCCGATTCTCGAGGCAGGTAAGCGTTAATGGGCAATCCTAAATTTTATAATGGGTCAAATACAATAGAATTAATAGGCAATGAAATCTTCTTTAAAAGAGAAGAGCTGACCAGCTATCATAAAGGTGAGTATGATTATGTGACATATAAAATTATCAAATTTAATGATATTCATGACGCTGAATTCATTTATCGAGAAATGAAAAATCTTCGCGACCAAGGTAAAAATATGGGTTGCGAAGAAACTACAAGAAAAATTAAGATTGCAATAGAGAAGGTGTTTAGAGAGGTAGATTAATGGAAAACGAAGAGAATACAGAAGAAGTATCACAAACAGTTGCAGCAGGACAGCTCCG
>JRYH01000830.1_pt1 | contig 57964 bp, 51 predicted proteins | sample 235351 | NCBI WGS metagenome assembly JRYH01 (sample SAMN03074221, study PRJNA261480) | activated sludge metagenome | biome: Wastewater Treatment Plant; feature: Wastewater; material: Activated sludge; isolation source: activated biomass of a wastewater treatment plant treating wastewater... ... | reverse complement strand
TCGCTCGCCCGCGTCGCGATGCCTTCTTCAAGGATCTTCGCGGCCTCGTTGATCATCGGATAGATGCAGCGCTTGAGGATTTCCTCATCCGTAATGGGACGGCGGGTGACGCCCTGCTCCTTCGCGACCTTCTCGATAATCTCCTCGACCACCGGATCGGGGATCGGCGTCCGGCTGCGCGCCTCGTAGCGGTAATAGCCGGCATTCGTCTTCTGGCCGAAGCGGCCAAGCTCGCAGATGGCGTCGGCGACCGGGCTTTTCACGCCCTTGCCCTGGCGGATGCGCCAGCTCACGTCATTGCCCGCAAGGTCGCCCATGGCGAACGGGCCCATCGGGAAGCCGAAGTCATAGAGCACCCGATCGACATCCTCGATCTTCGCGCCTTCCAAAATCAGTTTCTGCGCCTGCTCGGTCCGCTTTGCCAGCATCCGGTTGCCGACGAAGCCGTCACAGACCCGCACCATGACCGGGATCTTGCCGATCTTCTTGGCCAGCGCCATGCAGGTCGCCATGACGGTCGCGCTCGTCTTTTTCGTGCGCACTTCCTCAAGCAGCTTCATAACATTGGCGGGGCTGAAGAAATGAAGGCCGATGACATAGTCGGGCCGCGAGGTGACCGAGCCGATCTCGTCGATATCGAGGGTCGAGGTGTTGGTCGCGAGGATCGCGCCCTGCTTGCAGATCCTGTCGAGTTTGGTGAAAACCTCTTTCTTCACATCCATATTCTCGAAGATCGCCTCGATGACGATATCGGCATCGCGAACACCCTCAAGATTGGTCGTGCCTGTAAGGAGCGACATATAGCCGTCCATCTTTTCCTGCGTGAGGCGGCCCTTGGCGACAGTCGCGGTGTAGTTTTTGCGGATAATATCAATACCGCGGTCAAGCGCCTCCTGCGACGTCTCGACGATGGTCACGGGAATGCCGGCCTGCAGGAAATTCATAGCGATGCCGCCGCCCATGGTGCCGGCGCCGATGACGCCCGCGGATTTGATGTCGATAAGCGGGGTATCCGCCGGGACATCGGGGATTTTCGCGGCCTGCCGCTCGGCGAAGAAGATATACTGCTGCGCCTTCGCCTGCTCGCCTGCGAGGAGTTCAAGGAACAGCTCCCGCTCGCGCGCGAGGGCTTGCGGGAACGGCAGGTTGACCGCCGCCTCGATCGCCTTGATGCAGTTCTCCGGCGCCTCGAACCCGCGGAAGCGGCGGGCGTTGGCTTTGCGGAAATCAGCGAAGAGGGACGGGTTCTTGCGTGCCTCCTCAAGCTTTTCATTCTGGTCGCTGATTTTGACGAGCGGGCGGCCCTCCGCGACGATTTTCTTCGCAAAGGCAATGGCGCCCGCGACAAGATCGCCGTCGATCAGCTCGTCAATCAGGCCGAGCTTGTGCGCTTTAGGGGCCGGTACATGTTCGCCCGAAGTGATGAGATCCAGCGCGATCGGCACGCCGACAACGCGCGGCAGGCGCTGCGTGCCGCCCGCGCCCGGAAGCAGCCCGAGCTTCACTTCCGGCAGGCCCACCTTCGCGCTCGCCACCGCGACGCGGTAATGACAGCCAAGCGCCGTTTCCAGACCGCCGCCAAGCGCGGTGCCGTGGATGGCGGCAACCACGGGCTTAGTCGAAGCCTCCATGGTGTCGATCACTTCCTTCAGCGACGGCTCACGCGGCGGCTTGCCGAATTCGGTGATGTCCGCGCCGGCGATGAAGGTGCGGCCCGCGCAGGTGAGGACAAGGGCGCTCACGCTGTCATCGGCAATACCCGCCTGAATGCCGCCGAGAATTCCGGCGCGTACACCCTGGCTGAGGGCATTGACGGGCGGGCTGTTTACGGTGACGACGCCGACCGTGCCTTTCGCTTCATACGACACCAGATCGTTAATTGCTGTCATTTCTAACTATCCTTTTAAACATTTGACGTTACTTGTTTTTATTAAAGTCGTACCTTAGACCGTTCAGCGCGTCGGATCGTCGGAGACCTGGACCAGCAGTTTACCGAAATTCCTGCCCTGCAGAAGCCCGATAAACGCCTCCGGTGCATTTTCGATGCCTTTGACAATGTCCTCGCGATATTTCAGCTTGCCCTCGCGAATCCAGCCGCCCGCGTCTTTGAGAAAAGCGGGCTGGTGCTTGAAATGGTAGCTGATGATAAAGCCCTGTATCAAAAGCCGGTGCGTCAGGATAGCGCGCAGCAGCGCCGGCAGCTTGTTCACCCCTTGCGGCAGCTCCGTCATATTATATTGCGAGATCAGTCCGCAGAGCGGCATGCGCGCATCATCGTTGAAAAGCGGGATGACCGCCTCCAGCACCTTGCCGCCGACATTCTCGAAATAAACGTCGATGCCGTTCGGGCAGGCGGCGGCGAGCTTCTCGCGGAAATCCGGATCCTTGTAGTTGACGCAGGCATCGAAGCCGAGTTCGCCGGTCACGAAATCGCACTTCTCTTTAGAGCCCGCGATCCCGACGGCGCGGCAGCCCTTGATGCGGGCAATCTGGCCGACAACGCTGCCGACGGCGCCGGAGGCGGCCGCGACCACGACCGTTTCGCCGGGTTGCGGCTTGCCAATCTCGAGCAGCCCGTAATAGGCGGTAAGGCCCGGCATGCCGAGGACGCCAAGGCCGGTAGAGATCGGCGCGTTCGCCGGATCGAGCTTCATCACCCCTGTCCCGTCCGAGAGGCAGTAGCTTTGCCAGCCGGAATAGCAGACCACATAGTCACCCGGCTTGAACTGCTCATTATTGGAGACTTCGACGACGCCAACGCCGCCGCCGACCATAGGCTGGCCAAGCTCGGCGCTCGCGGCATAGCTTTTCTCCGCGCCCATGCGCCCGCGCATATAGGGATCGAGCGACATATAGATCACGCGCACGCGGAACTGGCCAGGTCCGGGCTCGGGCAGCGGTGTCTCCACCAGCTTGAAATTATCCTCTGTCGGCTCTCCGACCGGGCGGGATTTCAGCAGAATCTGCCTGTTTGTGACGGTCATGACGGTCTCCCTTTCTGATACATTTCCTGTTACAGCGTCAGTATGCCCTCAAGCGGCCTCGCGTCATACAGCGCATCCACGAGATCCGCACGGTTGTCAAGGACAGCGCCCTGATTGATATACTGCTTGTCCGTAATTTCGTTGCGGTCAACCGACAGCGGTTCGGCAAGGACAAGCGCCCGGCCGACGCGTCGGCTGAGCGTCCCATTGTCGCGATTATAGCTCGCAAGCTTTTCCTGAACAGTCTCCATCAGCGCAGGCTCGATAATTCGCTTGCCATCGGCCGAAATTCCCCCCTCGCCTGCCATGACGCGCTTCTGCACGGCATCGGTCGGCACGATCAGGATGCCGATCTCATCGCGGTCATGGCCCGCGATCACGATATCACGGGCGACGGGGTCGAGCGCCCCGATGAGCACAACGCGGAGCGCGCCGGTATTCACCCAGGTACCATTCAGCAGTTTGAAATCCTCGGCGACACGGCCATCGAAAATCATGCCCGCGGCGGGGTTTTCCGGATCGATCCAGCGCACCGCATCACCGATGCAGTAATATCCCTCCGCATCGAAATACTGCGCCGTGAGGTCCGGCCGCTTGTAATATTCCTTGAGCACATTCGGTCCCTTGACGCGAATCTCGAGTTTCTCCCCGACTGGCAGGACTTTCACCTCGATCCCCGGCGTCGGCAGGCCGATCAACCCGACGCGATCGGTATTCCAGTGAACGGCGGTGCCGGTGGCGGATGTCTCCGTCGATCCCCAGCCGGTGCCAAACGCCGTCCGCATGCCGGTATAGCGGATGGAGAGATGCTGAAAGCGCTGGAACACCTCCTGCGGCAGCGCCGCGCCGCCATACTGGCAGAGGCGGACGCTGGCAAAAAATTTGCGCGCCAGCTCCTCATCCTGCTCCATCCGCTCGGCAAGGACGGCGAAGGCGGCAGGAACGCTGCTGAAGCGGGTCGGCTGCACGCGTTTCAGATTTTCAATGGTGCGGTCAAAAAGACCCGGCACCGGCTTGCCATCATCCATATAGATCGTGCCGCACTGCCGCGCGATCGTGAAGAAGTTGACGGTGCCGCCAAAGGTGTGATGCCACGGCAGCCAGCAGAGGATCCGCGCCGGATCATTTACCGCGTCGACCGGTTCGTTGATCAGCGCCAGGGTCTTTTGCGCCGCACAGAGCATGCTATGAGTGTTTGGCACCGCTTTCGGCATGCCGGTCGAGCCGGAGGTGAAGAGCACCATGGCGAGCGTGTCGCCGTCCACCGCATCGAAGGCGGCATCGACACGCGCGCGGTCCGTCTCGCCAAGCAGGTCATGATAGCGGATGCCGCCATGCGCCTCCCCGGTGATCGTGACCACCTCGATCCCGCCCAGATCAAGCGCCGCGAGGGCGGCCGAAAAGGCGTCGCCATCCTCGGCGAAGATGAGACCGGGCGTTGTCAGTTCAATGGCATAACGGAGCTTCGAGAAGTCGCTGCCGAGCAGCGAAAAGGAGGGCGAGACCGCCGTTACGGGAATACCGACCTGAACCGCGGCAAGTTTCAGCGTGGCATGGGCGAAGCTGTTTCCCGAGAGGATCATGACGCCTTTATCGGGGCCGTAGCCTCTTTCCAGCAGGTAGCTGCTGATCCGATCCGCCTCGGCAAGCAGCGTGCTATAGGGAAGTGTCGCCCAGTTATCGCTCGGCGCGCAGCGGACAAGATAGGGGCGATCCGGAAAATCGCGCGCGGCACGGCGGAAATAGATGGCGATATTTTTCTCCCAACTGCCAAGCGGCGTCCGGCTTTTAAGCCGCCAACTCCCGTCATTGTAGTTTTTAACTTCGATGTCCGGAAGCGGCCGGTTTAGCGGACGAAAGGGTATTTCAGATGTCATGAGCGAAACAAACCCCGTTTTTTTTGTTCTATTATGTGTGGCGGACTGTTATTGTGTCAGATAGTGACAAATTGTTGTAACAATTGCCAGTAGTAGAGAAGAAAAAAATAAAAATAATAAGGTGGAATTTCGCATGACCCAGTCCCCGGTTCCTGCGGTTGCAACAGACAGAGCCAGCAAAAGGAAAGAAGAAAAACGCCAGCGGCTATTGTCGGCAGCCCGAAAACTTTTCGTGACGAAGGGATATCACGAGACGAGACCGCAGGATATTGCGCGAGAAGCAGATGTCGCCCATGGCACCTTTTACAGCCATTTTACGGACAAGCGGGAGATTTTCCTCGCCTTCGCGGATTCCGCGCTTGAGGATATGCTCGGCTATGTCTATCCGCGCATTCCGCCGGTGGATACGTTTGAAGATTATATCCGCTTCAGCCTGACCGCTATCCAGGAATTCTCGGAGCAGAACCCCGGCCTGCTGCGCTCGGCGCTGGTCGATACGCGCCTCCTGGATCCGAAAGATACAAGCTCGAAGGAGATCCGCAACCGCTTCGCCGCCGGCTTTATCAACCGCCTGCGCGATGCCCGCCTGAAGGGCGAGCTATACGAGGATGTCGATCCGGAGCTGATCGGTCACGCCATGATCGGCCTGATCCAGTTCTCGGCGCCCGCCGCCTATCGCATGGGCAAGAGCCGGCAGGAATATGTCGATCATATGATCCGCTTCCTGACCCGCGCGCTCGTCAAGGAGCCGAAAAACCTCACCTGACCGGAAAGCGGCCCCCCGGGTTCGGGGAAGGCTCAGCCCCACGGCCCCCGCTTCGGACCGCGGGGCGGTAGCGGCTCCTCCTCGCCCGAAGTTTCGGTATAGGGGGTCGAGCCGTGGCCCGCGCGCCGCGGGCTCGCCGGTCGGCTACTGCCGCCAGAGCGGGCCGCCGTGGGGGAAAACGCCGCGCCCCGTCCCGGCATCATCCGCGCCGCCATCTCCATCAGCTTCGCGACCCGGTTGCCGGTCGCGGGATGGGTTGAGAAGAGATTGTCCGCACCCCGTCCGTTCAGCGGGTTGACGATAAAGAGGCTGGCCGAGGCCGGATTGCGCTCCGCCTCGACATTCTCGATGCCGCGCGCGCTCCGCTCAAGCTTCTGGAGCGCGCTTGCGAGCCATTCAGGATTGCCGCAGATCTCCGCGCCTGTGTGATCGGCGGAATATTCGCGCGTCCTGCTGATCGCCATCTGCACCAGCATGGCGGCAAGCGGCGCGAGGATCATTAGCGCGAGCGTGCCGATCATCCCCATCCGGTTGTCGCGATTGCCGCCGAAAAAGAGCGCGAAATTGGCGAGCATGCTGATGGCGCCGGCGAGCGTCGCGGTCACCGTCATGGTGAGGGTGTCCCGGTTTTTGATATGGGCAAGCTCATGGGCGATAACGCCCGCGAGTTCCTCTTTATTGAGGATGTTCAGGATGCCGCGCGTCACCGCGACCGCCGCATTCTCCGGGTTTCGCCCGGTCGCGAAGGCATTCGGCTGCGGATTGTCCATGAGATAGACTTTCGGCATCGGCAAGTTCGCGCGCTCGGCAAGCGTCGCGACAAGGCCGACGATCTCGGGCGCATCCTGCATCGTGATCTGCCGCGCCCCATACATGCGCAGCACCATCTTGTCCGAATTCCAATAGGCAAAGCCGTTCATGGCAACGGCGATGACAAGCGCAATCACCATGCCGCTGGTGCCACCAATCAGAAATCCGACACCCAGAAACAGCGCCGTAATCGCGGCGATCAGCATGCCAGTCTTCATGTAATTCATACGCGAAACCTCACAGTCAGAGACAAAGGATATGTATGGAAATTACGCCGGATATCAAGCAGATGGCGGAGATATTGCATTCTCAATATTGCCCTATCGTTGCCATTTTTCCGCCCAATTCAACCACCACTTTAGAATGAGCGGTCCTCACCGCTACCGCCCTGCCGCCAGAGACAGGGCCGCCGTTCCCCCGGTCCTCCCCCCGGGTGGAACGCAAGTCGCGTAGCGGGGCGCTCGCGTCACGCCGTAAACAAAAAGCCGACGAGGGTCTGCCCGTCGGCTTTTTGCTTGACCAGATATTTGGAGCCTTACGCTGCGGCGCTCGGTATCTTTTCGAGGAGTGCGCGGATCGCGGCGACCGCCGCCTCACCCTTGTCACCGTCCGGCCCACCGGCCTGCGCCATATCGGGACGCCCGCCGCCGCCCTTGCCGCCAAGCGCTTCAGAGCCCGCCCGCACCAGATCGACGGCGCTGATGTCGTTCGTGAGATCGTTGGTTACGCTGACCACGATCGAGGCTTTCCCCTCATTGCTGCTGATCAGCACGATCACGCCGCTTTTAAGCTGCTTCTTGATCTCGTCGGCCATGGGCTTCAGGTCTTTCGGCGGCACATCCGAAAGCAGTCGCGCGACAAGCGAAATATCGCCGACTTTCTCCGGCGCCTCCGATACTGCGCCGCCGCCGCCGCTCACCAGCTTTTTCCGTGTCTCGGCCAGTTCGCGCTCAAGCCGCTTGCGCTCTTCGATCAGGCCACTGATGCGCTGCCCCAGGTCCTGCGGCGCGGCCTTGAGGACAGCGGCTGCGTCCGCAAGCAGTTTTTCGCGCTCGTTGACATAGTCAAGCGCCGCCTCGCCGGCGACCGCCTCGATCCGGCGCACGCCGGCGGCAAGGCCGCTTTCGCTGATGATTTTAACGAAGCCGATATCGCCGGTGCGGCTCACATGCGTGCCGCCGCAAAGCTCGACCGAGAAATTGCCGTTCTTCATCGCGTCAGGCCCGCCCATGGTGACGACGCGCACCTCATCGCCATATTTCTCGCCAAAAAGCGCCATTGCGCCGGCCTTGATGGCCTCTTCCGGGGTCGTCAGATGCACGGCGACATCGGAATTCATGCGAATGCGGTCATTGACCAGCTTTTCGACCGTCGCGATCTCCGCATCCGTCATCGGTTTCTGATGGGAGAAGTCGAAGCGGAGCCGGTCTTCGGCAACGAGCGAGCCTTTCTGTGTCACATGCGTGCCGAGCGTCTGGCGGAGCGCCTCATGGAGAAGATGCGTCGCCGAATGATGGGCGCGAAGCCGGGTGCGGCGGCCGCTCTCGACATGGGTTTCAACGATATCGCCGACGGTGAGCTCGCCCGCCTCGATCCGCCCGATATGGATGAACAGATCCTGCTTCTTCTGCGTGTCGGTAACCGTCATGCGGAACCCGCCCGGGGACTGCAGCGTGCCCTGATCGCCTTCCTGACCGCCGCTCTCACCGTAAAAAGAGGTCTGGTTGAGGATTACCATCACCTGATCGCCGGCGGCGGCGCGATCCACCTCCTTGCCATCTTTGACAAGCGCAACCGTCTTGCCTTCCGCAACCTCGGTCTGGTAGCCGAGAAATTCGGTCGCGCCGAGTTTTTCGCGAAGATCGAACCAGAGCGTATCGGTCGCAGCTTCGCCCGAGCCTGCCCAGGCGGCGCGCGCAGCTTCGCGCTGCTTCTGCATGGCGGCGTCAAAGCCCGCTTCATCCAGATCCCGCTTCTGACCGCGGAGGATATCTTTCGTCAGATCGAGCGGGAAGCCGAAGGTGTCGTAAAGCCGGAAGGCGATATCGCCCGGCAGCGGCTCGTCCGCGCCAAGTTTCTCCGTCGCCTCGCCAAGCAGCTTAAGGCCGCGGTCCAGCGTCTCCTTGAAGCGGGTCTCCTCGAGCTTCAGCGTTTCGGTGATCAGCGTCTCGGCGCGGGCAAGCTCCGGGAACGCCTCGCCCATCTCGCGGACCAGCGCCGGCACCAGCTTATAGACCATTGGATCCTTGGCGCCCAGAATATGCGCGTGGCGCATGGCACGGCGCATGATGCGGCGAAGCACGTAGCCGCGCCCCTCGTTCGATGGCAGCACGCCATCGGCAACAAGGAAGGAAGAGGAGCGCAAGTGATCGGCGATAACGCGATGCGAGACCTTGAATTCACCGTCCGGATCGACGCCCGAGACGGCCGCCGAGGCCTCGATAATATGCCGCATCAGGTCGATGTCGTAGTTGTCATGCTTGCCCTGCAGCACGGCGGTGATGCGCTCGAGCCCCATGCCGGTGTCGATCGAGGGGCGCGGCAGCGGCTCGCGCCGGCCATCGGCGAACTGCTCGAACTGCATGAAGACGAGATTCCAGATCTCGATGAAGCGATCGCCGTCTTCATCGGGGCTGCCGGGAGGACCGCCGGCAATCCCCTCGCCGTGATCGTAGAAGATCTCGGAGCACGGGCCGCACGGGCCGGTATCGCCCATCGACCAGAAATTGTCGGAGGTCGCGATGCGGATGATTTTCTCATCCCGCAGCCCGGCGATTTTCTTCCAAAGATCAAACGCCTCATCATCGTCATGATAAACGGTGACCAGCAGCTTTTCTTTGGGAAGCCCGAATTCCTTGGTCAGCAGCTTCCACGCAAGCTCGATCGCCTGCTCCTTGAAATAGTCGCCGAAGGAGAAGTTGCCGAGCATCTCGANNCATTTCTGCGTTGTCACGGCGCGGCTGTAGGGGCGCTTCTCCTGACCGGTGAAAACGTTTTTGAACTGCACCATACCGGCGTTGGTGAAGAGCAGCGTCGGATCGTTCCGCGGGACGAGCGGCGATGAGTCGACCTTTTCGTGACCGTTTGCCGCGAAATAGTCGAGAAAGGCGCTGCGAATTTCTTTTGTCGTGTTCATTTTTCCACCATTGCCGGCCCATGCCGTACCCGGACCCGTGTTGAAGGTCATTTTGCGGCCAGTATTACCGCGCGCCAGCCTCGCTGTCCAGTTGGTTAGCGCTGGCAAAAGCGTGCCGAGCCTGCTATTGAACAGATAATCTTTGATCTGGAATGAACAACAATAAAAACTGGAATTGCCACGTGATATTAATCGACAAAGACCCTGCAAGCGCCATCGAGGATATCCGGACCGGCTTTGAGGCCGCGGGTTACATTTGCGACCGGCATATTGCCACCTCCATCTATCTCTCGATGAAGCTCGACAAGCCGATCCTCGTCGAAGGCCCTCCGGGCGTCGGCAAGACGGAGCTTGCAAAGGCCTCGTCGGAGATTTTCAGCTCCCCGCTCATCCGACTGCAATGCTATGAGGGGCTTGACGAATCCAAGGCGCTCTATGAGTGGAAGTACGGCAAGCAGCTGCTTTACACCCAGATTCTGAAGGAAAAGCTCGGCGATCTGCTGGAAGGCGCGGTCGGGCTGGAAGAATCGATGGAAAAGCTGCACCAGTTCGGCGACAGCTTCTATTCGGAAAAATTTCTTGAGGCGCGGCCGCTTCTGCAGGCGCTGAAGGCGGAGGAGCGAACCGTTCTGCTGATCGACGAGATCGACAAGGCGGACCATGAATTCGAAGCGTATCTGCTTGAAATTTTGTCGGATTATCAGATTTCTGTCCCCGAAATCGGAACGATCCGCGCCAGGAACAAGCCGCTCGTATTTTTGACGAGTAACAATTCGCGCGAGATGAGTGATGCGTTGAAGCGGCGCTGCCTGCATCTTTACATTCCGTTCCCCGATACGGCGCTCGAGCGGCGAATCATTCAAAAGCGTGTGCCCGAGATTGGCGACGCCTTGCGCGCGCAGCTCGTCTCCTTCGTGCAGCAGCTCCGGGTTCAGGATCTGAAAAAGCTGCCAGCGGTGAGCGAGACGATCGACTGGGCGCGGACACTCCTTCTGCTTCACGCCGAAGAGCTTGATGTTGATCTTGTGCGCAACACGCTCAATATCCTGCTGAAGTTTGAGGACGATATCGATAATATGAACAGCGAAGTGCCGAAGCTTATCGCCGAGGCGCGTAAAGAAAGAGTCTGATGGACAAGGCGCTTGCCGAATTTGTCGAGATGCTGCGCTATTCCGATGTTCCCGTCACCATCAAGGAGACGGTGGATGCGGCGAATACCGTGCGGCTGCTCGGCTATCAGGATCGCGAGCTTCTGAAGATCGCGCTCTCGCAGGTCATGGCCAAAAGCATCGACGAGCATGAGGCGTTCGATCGCTGCTTCGATGAGTTTTTCAGCTTCGGCATCAATCCAGATTTCGCCCCCGAGGACGAGGCCGCGGAGGGTGACGAGACGGACGCGAACGGCGACAGCCTGCAACTCGACGGCCTCGATATGCTCGGGCAGGGCATGACCCCCTCGCCCGGCCGCGGGCAGGGCGGCGGCGGGCTTTCAGGTGCACCAACGGGGAGCGGCTCCGGCTCTCCTCTTGTCGATCTCCTCGAGCGCAATGACCGGACCGAGATCGCCATGGCCATGCAGGCCGCCGCAAATGCGATCGAGCTTCAGAATATCGTGCTGATGACCCAGCGCGGCCTCTATTCCCGCCGGATGATGGAGGAGATGGGGCTGAATGACGCGCACCGCGAGCTGTTCCGCCGCGAGCGGGAGGGCGACGAGGCGGGCGCAACGCGCCTTTCCGGGCGTCTCGACATCCTCTTTGAAGCCGTCCGCGACATGGTGGATCGCCAGCTTGCCTTCACCGCAACGGGCAAATCAAAGCGTTTCCGTCAGGATATCCTCAAAAATGTCCGCCTCTCCAACGTCGAACAGCGGGATTTCAAGCATATGCGCGAACTGGTCCGGCGCATGGCGAAACGGTTGACCGATCTCAACTCGCGCGTTCGCAAGGTGAAAAACCGCGGCCAGCTCGATATTCGCAAAACCATGCGGCGGAACGTCGCCTATGATGGCGTGATGTTCGAAACCCACTGGAAACAGAAGCAGAAGGACCGCCCCAAGGTTATGGCCGTCTGCGACGTGTCGGGGTCGGTTGCGCAGGTTGCCCGTTTCCTGCTCCTTTTCCTCTACAGTCTCAATGAAGTGCTTCCGAAAGTGCGCTCCTTCGCCTTTTCCGGCACGCTTGGCGAGGTGACCGACTATTTCAACCGGATGGGACCGGAGGAAGCCATTCCGCTCGCCATCGAGAAATTCGGCGGCCGCTCGACCGACTATGGCCGGGCGATGGAGGATTTCAGGGAGCTCTGCTTCGATGAGATCGACAATCGCACGACGGTGATCTTCCTCGGTGACGGTCGCTCGAATGGCGCCGATCCGCGCGTCGATATCCTGAAGGAAATCAAGACCCGCGCGAAAAGGGTGATCTGGCTCAATCCGGAGCGGAAATCGGCCTGGGGATCGGGCGATTCGGAGATGCTCCGCATTGCGCCCTACTGCACGACGGCGGAGACCTGCAACACGCTCGGCAAGCTCGAGCTGATCATTCGCGATCTGCTGAAAAGCTCGTGACGATGCGCGGCGATACAAACGGGCCCCGGTTAGTTGCTCGCTGTATCGCCTGCACCGCCGATCCCGCAAAATCCTGATGACTGCGACTCTGGAGCGCCCGCGTCTTCCCTTCGCGCTTCGGGATCTCACGTGGGCGATCACCTCGCCGATGCTGCTCCGAAGCGACTGCCTGCCGTGGCTTGCCGATAGCGGGGAGACGGCAGGACTTCTCAAGCGATTGGAGGCGGATCCCGCACCGCTTCTTGCGGCGATCGGAAATCCCGCCGCCCTCAATCTCGGCCGGTATTTCGAAGCGCTGATCCGCTACTGGCTGTCGGAGCTGGAGTCCGTTGAGATGGTTGCGAGCAATTTTCCTATCCGCCGGGAGCGCCAGACAATCGGCGAGATTGACTTGCTCTTCCGTCACGGAGACGCCATTTTTCACTGGGAACTGGCGGCAAAATTCTACCTCAATATCGGCGCGGGCGGGCGAGAAGAGGAGTTTGTCGGCCCCGGCCTTCGCGACCGGCTGGATATCAAGCTTGGCCGGCTCTTTGGCCATCAGCTTCGCCTCGGCGATCGCGCGGAAACGCGCGCGGCGCTCCCCTCACTCGATACCGCGCCCCGCGCCTTTCCCTTTGTCAAAGGATGCCTGTTCGACCCATTTGGCAGCCACCCTATCCCCCGCCCGGAGAGGATCGCAGGCGATGCCCTTCGCGGCCTCTGGTGTCCGCGCGGTGCCCTTCTTGAGAATGAACGGTTGCCCGCCTTCAGCCATTTTCGCCTGCTCGAAAAGCATCGCTGGATCACGCCCGCTTTCTATCCCGATGAGGTGACGGAAGGCGGCATCCCGGCCCTTCGCGCCGCAATTGCCCCCCACTTTGAAAAGCGCCGCATGCCGGTGATGGTGGCGCTGATGCGCGATGAGGGCGCGCCGATGCTTGACGTGCAGGCGCGGCTTTTCGTCACTCCGGATGACTGGCTCTCACATGCCCGGAAAGCGCACCTTGATGAGAAATCCGGCGAGCGAGACTAGCGCATCTTGCAGCGCCGCCTCATCTTCGGCGCGAAAATAATGCATGGGCGGGCCCGCGCAAAGTTGCAGGGCGGAGGAGACGCTCTCCGGCGCAAGATAGTCGACAATATAGAGCACAACGTTATTCCCGCGAAGCCGGGCGCAAACATCAATAAGGCGCGCAATCTCCGCCGTATCCACGACGTCGCTGCCGGCAATTAGCAGGACCGCCTTGGATCGTGTCGCATCGTCATAATCTGCCGGGGAAGATGATCCCGCCTTCCAGAACCCGCGCCAGTCGGGCGAGAGCAGCCGCTCCGCCCAGAGCATCGCGCGGCCGGGGGCGGCATCGCCAGTGCCGGTAAGCGACGCGAGTGCGCTCGCCACCGGGCCCGCGGAGCCAAGTGGCAGAAGCGGCTCCGCCCGGCACTCCGGCGTTGTGATATTCTCAAAATGCGGCAGGCCTGTTTCGGGATTAATGTCAGACGTGAGCGTGAGAACAAGCGGGAAAGGGGCAAGATCGGGGGACGTCGCCGCCTCCCCCGCCGCGCCCGGGCGGATACCGACGCACCAACGGTCTGCCGCGAGATCGCCGCTCCACCCGGTCGTGCCGGGGATTTCGGGCGGCAGGTTCTCGGGCCAAAGTCCGGCGGCCACCCAATCGCTCCGCGGCGCAACATTGACAAGCGCGTTGCCGAACGGAACGAGCGCATATTGCACGCCCCCGCCCGCCGTGAACGCCGCATCAAGCGCGCCGATGAGACCCGCGGCGGCCTCGGTGATCTTCTCCAACCGGCCGTTTGCGGCAAGCGCGGCGCTCGCCTCAATTACAAGGGCAAGCTCCAGTGCCGGCTGCTCGGCCCGCGCGCTCACCGACGCGCCGATCGTTACCTCCGGGAACTGCAACGCACCGAGCAGCAGTGTCGGAATAGCGGCTTGTCCCGTCACCGTCACCGTGCCTTCTCCGCGATTGGTCGCGAGGGTGACGACGGGCGCGGCGTCACTCTCGAAACCGAGCCGGTCGGTACTTGCGAAATTGACGCGCGTCATCTCCCGCGCAAACGTCGCAAGCGCCGCATCGTCTGCAAAGGGAAGGCTTTTTGCCGCCGCAACTGCCGCCATCTCGATGGCAAAGGAAAGCCGTGTCTTGGCGAGAAAGAAGCGCGAGAGATCGAAGGCCAGCGCGATCGCCCCAAGGGTGAGGAAAATGCCGAGAGCAAAAATCAGGAAAGCCGCGCCAGCGTCATCGCGAGCGAAGCGGCGGATCAGCCATCGAGATTTCTCCCGCCCCCTCATTCCAGCGACCGAACCGCCGCATGCCGTGCGATGGAAAATTTCTGCGCACTCACCTCTGATCTTCCCACGATGCGGAGCGGCGAGAGAGAACTCCCCGCATGCGGCGCCAGGCAAAGATCGAGCTGCAGCAGATAACGGGGGGCCGCGCCTAATGCCCCATCCGGAAGGCGAGGCGGCAGATCGCAGCCGAGGCTCGCCTCCCCGCGCTCCCGCTCCCAGAGGAGGGTTGTCTCCGCCGCCTGCTGATGAAATGCGCGGACGTGAAAGGCGAGCGCGGACGCGCCCCCTCGTCCGCCCACAAGCCGCTCCGCAACCAGTGCCGCAGCGTCGAAGTCCGTGTCCTGCAACTCGCGGCTGTCGGCAAGCATCTCTACGAGCAGCACCGCTGTTCGCTCCGCCGTTCGGGTTAGCTGCACCCACTGGATCAACGCGACGCCGCCAAATAGGAGAAGCAGCAGAAACGGCGCGCAGAGCGCCACCTCCACCGCAAGGTTGCCGCGCTCATCTTTATATAATGCATTATTCTTCAATCTCTTACGCGTCATTTCTGATAACCAGATAGACCGATTCCAGCGCCGCGCCGGAGGGATAGAGATAGTTGACGAAGGGCGTGAGAAAGGGCACCTCATACTCAAGGCGATAGGCGGTAAGGCCTGCCGCCCCGTCATCGCTGCCATCGCTCGGGACGCCCGCGGCAAGGGATGCGAGATCCGGAAAATGCTCAACCGAGAGGGTCAGCGCGTCAGCTTGCAGCATCCCGCCGGTAACCGAGGCGGCAAGCCCGCTAAGATGTGCCTTCAAAGCTGCGGGCGGAAGGTGGGCGCGCACCGGCATCGGCAGTTCCCTTCGCACATGATCGGCAAGGCTCTGGGCGAGCTGATCGAGCAGGCTTCGCGTCAGCAGCAGCCGGCTCACGTCAATAATCGCAAAGAGCAAGGCAAAGACGAGCGGCAGCAGGATCGCCATCTCCACCGCGAGCGAGGCCCGCTCATCAAGGAGAGAGCGCCGCCATGTTGCTCCCCGTCGCACATTCATGATCCCGCCGTCCCCTCAACCGGCAGGGCCAGCAGGTACCTCCGCAACAGCTCGGGCGTCCCCATCCGGCGGAGCGCCGCGTAAAGGCGAAGATTGTCCGCAACGCTCTGCGCATCAAGATCGATGTGCGCGATCCGGGCGGCGGCCTCTTCATCGCCCTGTAGACCATAGGCGAGCGCAAGGTTCTGCCGCATCTGAACCGTTGCGCCGTCAGCGAAGGCGAGCGAGCGGAGCGCTTCCGCCGCCGCTGCATATTCGCCGCGGAGCAGACGCGAGACCGCGAAATTATTCTTGAGCGCGGCATCGTCCGGTTTGAGCGTGAGCGCCTCCTCATAAAGCGCGCGGGCGCGATCAGAATTGCCCGCAAGATCCTCAGCGAGCGCAAGCAGACCCATTGTCGTGGCATCCTGCGGAGTCAGCGCGAGCGCGCGTTCAAAATATTCCGCGGCAATGGCGGGGCGGAAAAGCTGGAGATTGGCGCGGCCAAGACCGAGAGCGGCCGCGGGATCCGCCTCCTCCAGCCCGGCAAGCCGTTCGAAAACAAGGATCGCTTCATCGCCGTGGCGGGCTTCAAGATAAACATTCCCGAGGCGTTTGAGGATCGCGGCATCGCTGCCGCGCTTTGCGAGCAGTGTCTGGTAAATCTCTATGGCGGCCGGGTAATTGCCTGTCCGCGCCGCGATATCGGCAATCCTCAGCGTCTGCTCCTGTTCCCTCGCCGCGCCGGTCAGATCATCGAGCGCGCCGCCGCCCGACAGTGCGCAGCCCGAGAGCAAAAACAGCAGCGAGACAATGACCAGGTGCGGGCGGTGCATGATCAACCTCCTATCGTGCGCATCATCAGAACAAACCCGGGCCCGGCGGCAAGCGCGACCACCGGCGGCAGTATCAGGAGAATAAGCGGAACGCTAAGCAGCGCCGGCATGCGCGCGGCGGCATTTTCAAGCTCCAGCAGGGTTATCTTGCGCATCTCCACCGCCACGGCTTTAAGCGCGCCCGAGACAGACGTGCCGTAGCGCTCCGACTGGCGCAGGCTAAGGACGAGATATTTCAGGCTGCGCGATGCGGTACGCTTTTCCAGGTTATCAAGGGCCCTGGATTTATCGGGCAGGATGCGGAGCTCATTGAGCGTAATGCGCATCTCCGCCGCTGCGTCCGGCGCAAAGGGCGCAAGACCATCGACCGCCCGCGCCATGGCGGCTTCGAGCGTCAGCCCCGCCTCGATACAAAGGATCATCAGATCGATCATGTCCGGCACCGCCGCCTCGATCCGCCGTTGCCGGCGCCGGATACGGGCGCGAAGAAGCGCGCCTGGAGCAAGCCCCGCCGCGGCGGCGGCGGCGAGGATCACGAGCGCCCCCTTGAGGCTGACGGCGGCGCCCGGCATCTGCTGCTCGAGCAACAGGGCGGCGGTGATGCCTGTCGTACCGCAAAGCACGAGGCGCAGTATTTTAAAGGGCCGCAGCACTCGCTTCGGATCGAGCCCGGCCCGCGCCAGCTCTCGATGGAGCTGCGGTCTTTGAAAAAGCGCAGAGATGCTACCGCGGCGGCCTGCGCCCTCCCGCATCTCCGGAGGGTCGTTTTCAAGCTTCTCAAGATCGATGCGGAGCACCGCCAGCGCAGCGCCGGACGCGTCGCGTGCGCCTTCCGTTGACAGCAGAGCGAGCCGCCGATCGAGCCGCTCCCGCCGCCGTGCGCATAAAGCCTTGATCGCAAAAATCAAAGCCCCTGCGAGGAGTATCGCAATCGCGCCGAGATACGGAAGATCGCGATGGGAGAGCAGCCTTGCGAGCTCGGCGGGGTCGCTCATTTCAGCCTCCCGAGCAGGCGGCTCATCGCATAAAAGCCCGCAACGAGACTGATCCCGGAATAGACAAGCAGCTGGTTGCCGACGGGATCATTTAGCAGAAAGTCAAACTGCGTTCGGCTCGTCAGCGCGAGAATGAGCAGGATCACGGCTGTCACGCCCGCAACAATATAGGCCGAGGTCCGCGCCTCCGCCGTCAATGCCCGCGCTTTCAGATGCCGTGCCCGCCGCTCGCGAAGGACGCTCGAGAGATTCTCCAGCACTTCCGCATATTGTCCGCCCGTCCGCCGTTGCAGGATCAGCGTTGTCGCCATGAACTGCATCTCCCGCGCGCCGGATTTTTCAACCGCCGCCGAAAAGGCCGTCTCAAGGTCGATGCCGATCGCCAGCTTCTCGGCGAGACTGCGAAACTCCCGCCCGAGCGGGCCCTGCATCTCGCTCGCGATGACGCGGAAATTTTCCTGCAATGACATGCCGACACGGGCGCCGCGGATAATAATATCAATCGCTTCGGGAAGCTGGTCGGCGAACTGCCGCTGCCAGCGCCGGCGCCTGAGATAAAGGAAGAGCATTGCCCCGCTCCCGAGCAGCGCAATCGCGACCATCGCAAGGCCGAGAAACGGCGGCGCACCGGCAAGCAAGGCAGCAACCCCGACGGCGAGCATCAATGCCGCGATCAGCAGCCGCAAGCGCCCGTCGCTCGCGATCCGCTCGTGAAAGCGGGTGCGTTTTTTGTCCCCCTGATAGAGATCGGGCAGGTTGACCGGCGCTTCGGGCAGCGCGACGACCGGCTCCTTGCCCTCCCGCAGCAGCGCTTTCACCCGCGCGCTCAGGCGGCGTTCGCGTTCCCCGAGGCGCTGCTGCAGCATGAAAAGGAGCGTCAGGCCGCTGAGGACGCAAAGAAGAAATGCGATCATCAAAGAATATTCTGCCGCTCGGGCCATCCACATCTCCGGGGTCATGAATGCAATACCTCCTGCAGGTCTTTCAGCAGCCCGGCGCGGCGGATTTTCTCCTCCGAATGCGGCCGCGCGCCGCTATAGCGAAACGCCGCCTCGGCAGGTCCGCGCCCGTCGTCATCGCCGGCATAGTCAAAAAGCGCCTGGCTGCCGATCACGCCCGCCTCCACGGCAACGATTTCATTGATGCTGCGGATATAGCGCATGCCGTTCGCGCCCCGCTCGACATGGATCACGAGATCGAGCGCGCTCGCAATCTGCTGACGGGCGCCGCCGCTCTGGTAATTTGCGAGGGTTGAGAGCATCAGGTTCTCGAGCCGGAGCAACGCATCGCGGGCGCTGTTCGCGTGAATGGTCGACATCGATCCGTCATGACCGGTATTCATCGCCTGCAACATGTCATGCACCTCGGCGCCGCGCACCTCACCGACAATGATGCGATCTGGCCGCATGCGAAGGGAATTGCGCAGCAGATCCCGCTGCGTCACCTCGCCGACGCCTTCGCTATTGCGCTGACGGGTTTCGAGGCTGACGACATGCGGCCGTTGCAGGGCAATTTCGGCGGCATCCTCGATGGTGACAATGCGCTCCGTTTCCCGGATAAGGCCCGAGAGGGCGTTGAGAAGCGTCGTTTTGCCCGAGCCCGTCCCGCCGGAGATGAGGATATTGAGTCGGCTTTGCGCCGCGATTTTGAGAAACCCGCACATTTGCGCGGACAGCGAGCCGCGCTGCGCGAGATCATCGAGGCTGAGCGGTTGCTTGGCGAATTTGCGGATCGAGATCACGGTCCCGTATACCGACAGCGGCGCGGTGATCACATTGACACGGCTGCCGTCTTTGAGGCGGGCATCCACCATCGGGTTGGCCTCGTCGATGCGCCGCCCGACGGAGGCCGCGATGCGCCGCGCTACCTCAAGCACATGCTCCTCGCTGCGAAAACGGTAGCGGGTGAGTTCAAGACGCCCGCCCCGCTCGACATAGACCGTATCAAAACCGTTCACCAGAATGTCGCTCACCAAGGGATCGGCGAGCAGCGCCTCGATGGGGCCAGTGCCGACAATATCATCAAAAAGCTCGCGCGCGATCGCCGCCTGCTCTGAGCCGTTGACCTGCAGCTTCTCCTCATCGACGATTTTAGTAACCGCCTCGGTAATGCGAAGACGCAGCTGCTCGGGTGGCAGCGCGGAGGCGGCGGAGGGGTCGATGCGGCTGAAAAAGCGGCTCCGGACGCGCTCAATCAGCTCCGGCGGCAGCAGGGTCAGCTCTCTCGGCACATTCTCAAGGCCAGCCTTGAACGGGCCCGTCTCCTCCTGAAGGGTGCCGTATTCATCACGTTCCGAGCGTCGTCCGAACATTACCGCCTCTTATAGTCGCAGCGGCCAGCGGGTGCGGCGCGGCCGCGCCGGGCCTTGCCCGAGGAGGATCCCGGCGAAGCGAAGATAGGCGCGCTGGACGGCCGATTTCCGCTGCATCGCGGCTTCCCCGTTCAGGCTGGCGACGGCGAGACGCCTGCGCTCGAAGGGAATGACCAGATCCACGGGACGGCCCACCACCTCGGCGATCTTCTCCGTCGGGACATCGCCGCTTCGAATATCGCGGCCGCGGTTGACGATGATAAAAAGCTCCTGTCGCGCCTCCCCTTCGCCGAGCCTTGTCACCAGCCGCGCGGCATCGCGAACGGCGGCGAGCGTCGGCTCCAGTATCAGGACCCGGATATCGGCCCGCTCCAGCAGCAGAGAAGAGGCCGCCGGACGGGCGCGGTCGAGATCCTGGAAAATAAAGTGATAGCGCGGGCGCAGATGGCTCATCAGCGCCTCGACAGCCTGGGCGTCATATTCGCCGCCGCCCGGCCGGTCATTGCCGCCCGCAAGCAGCCGCAGCTTATCGCCGACGGAAAGGGTGGCCCGCTCGATCACCATCTCGTCAATGCGCTCGGGGCTTGAAAGGAGCTCCGCGAGGCCGCCGCCCGCCGCCTCCCCGAGATCGAGCGCGAGCGAGCCGGCGCCAAGGTTGAGATCCGTCATCATCACATGGCGGCTGTAGTGATGGGCGAGCAGCCAGCCGAGACTGGCGACCGCTGTGGTCGCACCGACGCCGCCCCGCACGCCAAAAACCGCAACCGTCTTGCCGGTGCGCGCGTCCATCTGGCGGCCGGCCTTCTGCCCGCTCGCCCGGGCGATGGCGCGAAAGAGAAGATCCGCCGGGACCGGTTTCACCAGATAATCGGTGACGCCGATCTCCATCAGATCGCGGTACAGTCCGACGGTATCGCGGGTCCCGAGCGCGACGACATTGACCTCAGGCGGGCAGATATCGGCGAGTGTCTTCAACTCAGACAGCGGCAAGGCTGCATCCGAGATATCGACGATGAGCACAGGTGGCATATTGCGGCTTGCGTAGTCGCGGCGCGCGTCCGGGATCCGGCCTTTCTGGATATATGTCGTCTCATAGCCCCATCTGCCGAAAAGCTCGTGAAGCTGCTGTTCCGTCTCCCGGTCCCCGACGTAGGCGGCGATCCGGACGGCTTCTTTCTCCGCCTTCGGGAAGGTAACAATTTCGGGGGAGGATTTCCGCATCATGAGGCTTCTCTCCCTATCGTCCGGCATCAGGCATCGGGCGCGGCGCGGCTGTGAAATAGCGGGAAACCGCCGCCGCGTCGCGCGCACTTGAAGCCGGCCCGAGACGACGCCCCTCATACCATTCCGCAGGGTAAGCAAGGCTCAGTAGGCGGTTCTGTTCGACCACACAGCCAAAACCCGGCGACGTGCGGGCGATATGATCGAGCTTGCGGTAGGCGAGATCGGCGCCGCAGTCCGCAAGGCTATAGCGATAATAGGTCACCTCAAGCTCAAGCCGTTCCGCCGCGGCCGGAACGGACGGCAGCCATTCGATCAGGGCGAGTTCGGCAAGCGCCGCTTTCTCAAGCGCGGCCTGAATTTTTGGGGGGCGAGGACCCGCGCCGCCAAAAGATTGCAAGGTAACGAGCGCCGGCGGGTCACGGCGCAGCTGCAAAAGCACAGTCTCAAGCGGGATGCCGGATGCGGTTTGAAGCGCGCCCTCCGCACCGCCCGGCTCGAAAGTGAGGCGCGTGCTCATCGCCGTGACAGCGTTGACGCCGGCGGCAGGTGGCAGCGTTCCGGGGAGCGGCGACGCCGTGCAGGCCGCCAGCAAGACGGCGGCAATTAAAGCCGCGGCGATCCCTGATCCTCTCATGCCTTTCCCCCTCCTACTAATAGATAAAGCCGACCGGACCCGTCAGTTTCAGCGGCGGCTCCGCCCTCTCGTCCGGGATTTCCGCAGCAGCGGCCGGCCGCGCAAGCCGGCCCGTGGTCATTTTCTCCAGCGTGTCTGTCGGCTGGTAGCGATCAACGGCGGTTCTGAACTCATCGCGGCTCCGCGGCCGGACGATATTTGCCGTCGCGATAATGACAAGCTCCGTCTCCATGTTGCGATAGCGCGTCGAGCGAAAGAGCGGCCCGAGGATGGCGAGATCGGCAAGCCAGGGCACTTCGCTCACGAGATTGCGGGTCTGGTTCTGTAAGAGGCCGGCGACGGCGAAACTCTGTCCGCTCGCAAGCTCGATCGTCGCCTCGGTCCGGCGGACGGCGATGCCGGGAATGCGGAAGTTGTTGATGACCACCGCGCCGAGATCGGAAATCTCGCTCACCTCGGGGCGGATATGAATGCTGATGCGATCGTTCGAGAGAACAGTCGGCGTGATGTCGAGGATGACGCCGAATTTCTTGAACTCGATCGTCACCTGCTCGTCGGTTGCCGAGACGGGGATGGGAAACTCGCCGCCTGCGAAGAAGCTCGCCGTCTCGCCGGAGCGCGACGTGAGATTGGGCTCGGCAAGGACAGTGAGCAGATTTTCCTCGGCCAGCGCATCAATGATCAGCGACGCCGATCCGTTGCTGCCCTGATAACCGAGGAGCGCGCTTCCTCCAAGGCCGGTTGACGCCGACGATGGCAGGAGCCCGCCGCCCGACAGCAGCGCCGGCCAGCGGTTGGTGATCAGCCCGATCGCGAGCGAGCCCGGATTGAGCAGCATATTCCAGTTGATGCCGAGATTTTTTGATGCCTCCCGGTTCATCTCGACGATGCGGACGCGGATATTCACCTGCGCGGGCGCGGCGAGCTCCAGGCGATTGACGATTTCCTCATCCTTACCCAGAAACCCGCGCGTGACGGCAAGGATATGCTCGGCCTGAAGGGGCGACTGCGCCGTTCCGCCAAGGATGATCCGGCCGGGCGTCGCGCTGACATGAAGACGGCTCTCCGGGAACTGCCTTCCAAGCAGGCTCTCAATGAGCGCGACATCGCGAAGCACGGTGACAACGCGCTCAAACAGCGGGGCGCCCCGCGCCCCCACCACCATGACATGGGTGCGGCCCGGGCGCTTGCCGTAGATAAAGAGGCCGCCCGTCGCCGTGAGGCGGATATCCGCAATATCGGGATCGGTGAGCAGCACTTCGGACGCGGCGGCCGACAGCGGGAAGAGCCGCCCCTCATTGATGGCGAGTGAGATCTCCGGGACCGCCCCCCTCTCCTCGGGATGCGCAAGCGAAGATGACAGCAGCAGAAGCGCCGCCAAGATGAGAGTGATTGCGCCGATATGCCCGAAATGCCGTCTCATCTCAGGACCCGCCCGCTTCTGTTTCACGGACCGGAGGGGCGCGGTGAACGGTGGGAAATTTCTCCACGCTCGTTTCACCGCCCCGCATGATGATCACTTCGCGCGGCGCCGGTGGGCGGACCGGCCGCGGCGCTTTGGCAAGCTCGGGAAAGAGGTCGGTTACCGAGAGGGTGGCCTCCGCCGCTTCCGCGTCGCGCCGCGCGCCGCTCGCATAACCATAGGGCGCGATTACCAGCCGACCGATGCTTTCCCCCAGCAGAACGCGGGCGACACTCTCTTCAGGCAAGGCAAGCGTTATCTTCGCCGGCGGCTTTCCCGCAAGGCTTTCGGGGAGGGCCGTGATGCGGACATTCTCGGCGAGCCGCCGGACGAGCGTCTCCCCCGCCTTCGCGGATGTCGCGGGCGCGGCAAATTTGAGGATTAGATCGACATGATCGCCGACGCGAAGCGCCGCGTAGTCGCTACGATTGCCGATCTCGAGCGCCTGCGCCCGCTCGCCGGCGCGGAGCAGGGCCTTTTCATACCCGCTGTCCCCGGGGCGAAGGATATCAGCCTCCTCCAGAAACTCGCCGCCGCCCCGCGCCGTCAAAAGGACCGCCCCGTCAAGGTCGGCAAGCTCGACACTCCCCCGCAGCAGCAGCGGCCCGCGGGCGATCTCACTTTCGCGCGGAGACCATTCGAGAAGATTGGGCCTTAAGATATCGCCCGGCAGCTGAGCGCGCCTGAGACGCAATGCATATTGCGCCGGCGCTGCCACGTCAGCCTCGGCCACCCTGGATTGGGCCTCCGTCGGCCGAAAGAAAAGCATATTGCCGAGATAAGCGGCGGAGCCGAGAAACAGCGCCGCGATCAGGATGAAAATAAAGCTCCGCATCCGCGCTTACCCTCCCGCCAGATAGCGGCCATAGAGCGCGACGCCGCCGCCCGCCGCGATGGCAACACCATATGGCACCGTGCTGGCCAGAGCGGGCGCGGGCGCCCGCACGAACCGGTGAAGCGGCGCGGCAAGCAGAGCTGTCAGGCATTGCGCCTGCGGGCTGATCACGAGCAGCGCAAGCGCGCCGCCAGCAAGCGCCGTCACAAAGAGAAAATCCGCTGCCGCGCCCGGCCCCGCCCAGAGCATTGTCACGCTCGCGAGCTTGACATCCCCGCCGCCGATCTTGCCAAACACAAAGCCAATGAAAAGAAGCAGGAAAAGCATGGCTGCCGCAAAAAGATGGGGAAGCACGTCAACATCGCGCGCGGGACTCGCGGCATACAGCACGAAGAGCAGCAGGATTGCGAGCGACACCCAATTGCGGATGATGCGCGCCGTGAGATCGGTCATGGCCGCAATGAACAGCAGCAGTAGCGTCAGCACGGGATAGATATCGCTCATGGAAATGGCTTTCGGGGAAAATGCAACTTCCCGGCGGCGCCGCCGGCCGGGAGCTGCCGCAAAACTCAGTTACCGCTGCCGCCGCCGCTGCCGCTGCCCGACCCGGTCAGGTCGATCGCGTTAAAGGCGGTTTCGAGCTTCGTATAAAAGGCCGCCCCGGCCACGCCGACAACCGCGGCGGCCGCCGCCGCCATAAGGGCATATTCAACGGCTGTCACGCCGCTCTCATCGCGCAGGATGTCTTTTAGCATTCTCATTATCTCTCACCTCTCTGTTCTATCTTGTTGGAAAATTTCTATTTATACACACGTGGAGCGCTACTTTAAATTGTTGTTGTCCGGCGATGGCTGCGATATCCCCCTTCATCCTGGGCGAAGGGCGCACCCGAATATCGCCTGTCAATTTTTTTGATTTCCGACAGCCCGGCTCGCGCTTAATTAAGAAACAAGTCGACCTGTATGTATTGTGACGGATTAATCTACGATCCGATGCCGTGCGCAACTGTTCAATATACAATCGTTTTTCCCAACATCAGGAGAATTTTATATAAATAAAAATGATTCGCCGTCACCCAAAACTTTTCGTAATTATAGTTAATTACACAAATATTTATGGTTAATTTAGAATTAAAATTATTTATAGTAGCCATACTTCGGAGCAATACAAACTTTGGTAGATTATTTCCCTCCCCGCGCACTCTCGCTTTAATAGATTTGAAGAATCGATTCTTGGCCTCCCGCCCCCACTTTCGCGCGATGACGGACTGAATGTATCGGAGAAATGGATTTGCAACAGTTCCGCGCAAAATGACAATTGCGAAGAAATAAAATTGTTGAAACGCGCCTTCTATGTCCGTATATCCGGGAAAACCGGGGGGCGGGGTTCATACCATGAGCGAAAGCGAACGCGCACGACGTATCCTGATATACAGTCACGATTCATTTGGCCTCGGTCATTTGAGACGCTGTATGGTAATGGCCAATTCGCTGGTTGAGCAGAACCAGAATCTCTCCGTCCTTATTCTCTCCGGCTCCCCCATTATCGGCAGTTTCGACTTCAAGGTCCGCGTCGATTTCGTTCGCATCCCGGGGATCATCAAGCTTCGCAATGGCGAATATACCTCGCTCAGCCTGCATATCGACACGGAGCAGACGCTGGCGATGCGCGCCTCGATCATCCAGCATACCGCCGAGACGTTCGATCCGGATATCTTCATTGTCGACAAGGAGCCCTACGGCCTCAAGGGCGAGGTAACCGAAACGCTGGAGATGCTGAAAGAACGTGGCACGCATCTTGTCCTCGGCCTTCGCGACGTCCTTGACGACCCGTCCCTGCTCGGCCCGGAGTGGCAGCGCAAGAATGTCCTGCCGGCGCTCAACGATCTCTATGACGATATCTGGGTGTTTGGCGTCAAGCAGATCTATAATCCGCTGACGGGGCTCGATATCCCCGCGAGCGTCAAGCGCAAGATCACCTACACCGGCTACCTGCCGCGAAGCGCGCCGGCCGTTGCCGATCCCGCGATTTTGAGCGAGATGAAGGAGCCTTACGTGCTCGTCACCGTTGGCGGCGGCGGCGACGGCGATGTGCTGACGGACTGGGTGCTGCGCGCCTATGAATCAACCCGCCAGCCGCCCCTTAGCGCCCTTTTCGTTCTCGGCCCCTTTATGCCTCCGGAAACCCGGGCGAGTTTCCGCGAGCGGATCCAGAAACTGCCGCGCGTCCGCGCCGTCACCTTTGACAGCCACATGGAAAGCCTGATGCAGGACGCCTCGGCGGTGGTTGCGATGGGCGGCTATAATACCTTCTGTGAAGTCCTCTCCATGAACAAGCGGGCGCTGATCATTCCGCGCACGGTGCCGCGGCTCGAGCAGTATATCCGCGCGACCCGCGCCGCCGAGGCCGGGCTGATCGGCGTTCTCGTCGATGACGGCATTCGCCACAGCGACACGATGCTGACGGCGCTCCGCCAGCTTTCGCAGCAGAAAAAGCCATCTGAAGTGGTTATTCCGGGGCTGCTTGACGGGCTGATCAATTTGAACCGTCTCGTCCGGCTGCGCTTCAAGGCGGCGGACAAGCGCCGCGCGCTGCTCGAGGCCGAGGCGGCCTTCGCCTCCGACTAAGCGGCGAGGGCCGCCTTTCTATCGCAAAACCAGATACTTAATCCGCTCATCGGCAAGCTCGGCGTGATCGAACGGAGCAAGATCGTTCCGTGCAATGATATCGCGAAGAAGATGCACATATGTTTCCTTGCGTTCGGAATAGTTGATGAGCGTATCCACAAGATCATAACCCGTCGGCACCTTTTCCGCAGCCCGGAGATGGGCGCGTTTGGCGCGAAACTCAGCATAGGCCTGATTTGAGTTGAGATTGAGCAGATAGGCGCCAACCGAGTCGAGCGGCGCCTTGAAGGCGGCAATGCGATAATCCCCTTTCTCCGCCGCGCGCTGCTCGCCCGGTTTGATGCCGGATTTGTAGCTCCATTGCCCGAAGAAGGCATTCCCCTCGCTTGTGAAGCGTGACGTGCCCCAGCCGCTCTCCTCGATCATCTGCGCGAGCATCAGCGAGGGCGGCACGAGATCCATTTTATGCGTCAACTCGCGCCAGAACTCTTCGGTATCGAGGCTCGCCGAAACGCCGTAGCGCGTGCCCTCACCGGCGAGCCAGTTTTTATCCTCGGGCGACATCCGTCGCCCCTCCTTCGTTTCATTTTCCAGTTCGAGCAGCTTCCGCCGGTCCTGCAGCAGCGCGTGATTGGCGACCAGCGCAAGCGGCACGGTCAGAAGCAGGAAGGTGCGCTTCTTCTCGTCCACCGGCAGGTTCGGCGCGACCCGCAGGCGCCATTCATCGGGAATATCGAGAATGACGTAAGGCGGCACCGGCTGCTGCTGCGTCCGCCATTTCTGAAGCGAATAGCCACTCTTTTCGATAAAGGCGCTGAGCTCGTTAAAATCGCGAATTGTGACGGTATCCGCCATTCCTGCGCGAAGCGGCAACAGAATCAGACAGAAAGCAAGCAGGATGCGCGCCGCGCGCGCGGCAGATGATGACAATATGGACATGGCTTCCCCCGAGGCCAATGAAGCGCAAAGTATTGCATAAAATTTCCAGAACGGGAGCAGGAAATTGCGCGCCGCCCCCTTGCCTATCGCCATTTCTCCCCTAGCTGAAAGGGATATGGCCTTCGGGGGAAAAAATGATGCCTTTCATGCGCTTCCTTTCGCTCAGTCTTCTTGCCGCACTCCTGCTCGCGCCCGCATCTGTTCAAGGCCTTGGCTTTGCCCGCTGCGGGCCGGAAATCGACAAGATAATCACCTCCCTTGATGTGCCCGAAAGCCGCATTCGTGATGTGACGGTCATGAATATCTACAGTGCAAACGGCGTCGGCGGCGGGTATGTCGATCGTGTCGAGGGCTGGGTCTCCTTCAATGACTGCCGCGGCAATCTCGTTATCGCGGTCAACAATGTCTGCAATCTCAAGAATGTCTATACGACATATGAATGCCACGTTCCAAATGTGAAGCATTTTTAGGATAGAGGCAGTTGGCCTGCCATCGGCGGCGGCAACGGAAGTATGGCGAAATAATTTTGCGCCTATATACTCGCGGCAGATAACGATACGGCCGGAGAGGATATCATGTCAGTCGCTTCAGACAAAAAGAACGGCTATGAAGCCGTCGCAACGCTTTACCATGCCTATTTTACCGGCGTCCTGCTGACGCTCGCGAGCCGCAAGGACCGCTTCGCCGCCGGCGATTTCACCTTCAACATCTTCCGCCGCCAGCATCACGAGAAGTTTCTTTCAAGCTTTGAGAAGCTGGGGCTCTCCGGCCTGCCCGACGCGGTCGCCTGCGCACAGTATCATTATCTCTCGAACGGCGTCGGCGGCGTTCCGGTCGAATATATGTATGAGAACGATAGGAAAGCCTGGGTGCATTTCTGCCATCCACGCTGGATCTATGACGGCGCGGCCATCTGCGGCATCCCGATGGAAGTAAACCACGGCTATCTCAAGGGCTGGTACGCACACAACGGCGTCAGCCTCAAGAATCCGCGCCTCGGCTTCGTCTGCGTCTCGCAGGACATGGACGGGCAATATGGCATGGCCGGCTATTTCAGGGAGTTCGACCATGATCTCGCGCCGGAGGAGCGGTTGCAATTCCGGCCGGGCGAGATTGCCCCGCCCTTTGACCCCGCCGCGGCGCCAACGCTTGACATCTCCACCTGGCCCGAGGAGCGGCTGCAAAAGGCCAATCGCAACTATTCAATGGACTATGCGAAAAATGCGCTGATCGAGCTTGCCGCACAGTTTGGACCGATGGACGCGACCGTCTATGGCGGCATCACGGCGCAGCTTATCGGCAAGCAGTTTTACCGCAAGACCGCCGACCTCCTTGGCATTACCGGCGACAGCCCGGAGGATTTTGCCCGGTACCTTACCCGGATGGCGATCGGCCATGATGATGAGGCGGAATGGGAGGCAAAGGGTAATGCCGTCCATGTCCGGCAAAAGGGCTGGCGCCTGATGCGCGGTGCGGAGGCGCAACCCGCCTCGGTCTTTGACAGCTGGAACCAGCTCTGGCAGGGCGCGCTCGCGGTGCATAACCGCGCCCTCGTGCTCGAAGTGCAGCAGCGGCAGGATTATGGCGACGACTGCTTTGAGTGGCGCATCCGAAAACGGTCGTAAGCTACTGAAATACCAGAAATCTATGATCTATCATAAAGTCCGGCGAGACCTTCGCGGCTTGCCGACGCGACGCCCCGCTCGGTAATCAGCGCGGTAATCAGCCGGGCGGGCGTCACATCAAAGGCGGGATTGGCGGCGCTCGAAAACTCCGGCACTATACGAACTGTTGCCGTCTCCCCTCTGCCCATCGCCCCGCTGATATATTCGACTTCATGCCCACCGCGGTTTTCAATGGGTATCTCGCGCAGCCCGTCCTCGATCTGCCAGTCGATGGTCGGGCCCGGCAGCGCGACATAGAAAGGCACGCCATTGTCCTTCGCCGCGAGGGCTTTGAGATAGGTGCCGATCTTGTTGCAGACATCGCCCGTCGCCGTCGTCCGGTCAGTACCCGTGATGCAAAGATCGACCTCGCCCTGCTGCATCAGATGGCCACCCGCGTTATCGACGATCAACGTATGCGGCACGCCATGCTTGCCAAGCTCCCAGCAGGTGAGATGTGCCCCCTGATTGCGCGGCCGCGTCTCATCGACCCAGACATGCACCGGGATGCCAGCCTCAAAAGCCTTGTAAATGGGCGCGAGGGCCGTTCCCCAATCGACAGTGGCGAGCCAGCCCGCGTTGCAATGGGTGAGGATATTGAGACGCTCCGCCCCACCTCTCTCCTGCTTCTCCCGCCAGTGCTTCTCCAGGATCGCAAGACCATGATCGCCGATGGCGCTGTTGATCGCCACATCCTCGTCGCAGATTTCGGCGGCGAGCGCGTAAGCCGCGGCAAGGCGCTGTCCTTCACCAAGCGGCAGCAGCGCGTCCAGCATCCGTTGCACTGCCCATTGCAGGTTGACAGCGGTCGGCCGCGTCGCGACCAATTTTTCGGCAAACTGGCGGAGCGCTGCATCGCTCGTCTCCCGGCGAAGGCCGAGCGCGAGGCCATAGGCCGCTGTCGCCCCGATCAGCGGCGCGCCCCGCACCAGCATATGCCGGATCGCATCAGCCGCCTCGTCAACCGTTCGCAGGCTTTTCACCACGAAATCATGCGGCAGCCGCGTCTGATCGATGATATCGACCGACCAGCCATCGGCCGCGAGCGCAATGCTCCGATATGCCACGCCATCAATCCGCATGCATCCCTCCCCGCCCGCCTCGGGCAAATTGTCGTGATTGAAAAGACCTTGCCACCGATGTTCTAAAGCGGCAGACTCGCCCGAGCAAGAAAAACCCTGAAAAGTGAGGATCAGATGGAAGTCAAAGCCGCTGTCGCCCATAAAGCTGGAGCCCCTCTCACCATCGAGACCGTAACGCTGGATGGCCCGCGCGCTGGCGAAGTTCTGGTGGAAATCAAGGCGAGTGGCCTCTGCCACACCGATGCCTTCACCCTTTCGGGCGATGATCCGGAAGGCATTTTCCCTGCCATTCTCGGCCATGAGGGCGCAGGCGTCGTCGTCGATGTCGGCCCCGGCGTGACGTCCCTCAAAAAAGGCGATCACGTCATTCCGCTCTATACGCCGGAATGCCGCGAATGTGACTACTGCACCAGCGGCAAGACCAATCTCTGCCAGGCCATCCGGGTAACGCAGGGGCAAGGGCTGATGCCGGACGGCACCAGCCGCTTCAGGATCAATGGCGAGAAAGTCTTTCATTACATGGGCTGCTCGACCTTTGCGAACTACACCGTCGTGCCGGAGATTGCGCTTGCGAAAATCCGCGAGGACGCGCCCTTTGACAAGGTCTGCTATATCGGCTGCGGCGTCACCACCGGGATCGGCGCGGTGATCAATACCGCGAAGGTGCAACCCGGTGACAATGTGGTGGTGTTCGGCCTTGGCGGCATCGGCCTCAATGTCATTCAGGGCGCGCGGATAGCGGGGGCGGACATGATCGTCGGCGTCGATCTCAATCCGTCGCGAAAAGAACTCGGCGAGAAATTCGGCATGACTCATTTCGTCAATCCGAATGAGGTGGAGGGCGATCTCGTCCCCTATCTTGTTGATCTCACCAAGGGCGGCGCGGATTTTTCCTTCGAATGCATCGGTAATGTCAATGTCATGCGCCAGGCGCTCGAATGCTGCCACAAGGGCTGGGGCACGAGCGTCATCATCGGCGTCGCGGGCGCCGGCCAGGAGATTTCAACCCGCCCCTTCCAGCTGGTCACCGGGCGCGTCTGGAAAGGCACGGCGTTCGGCGGCGCGAAAGGCCGGACGGACGTTCCGAAAATCGTCGACTGGTATATGGACGGCAAGATCAACATCGATGATCTCATCACCCATGTCATGCCGATCGAGAAAATCAACGAAGGCTTCGACCTGATGCATGCCGGGAAATCGATCCGGAGCGTCGTGACGTTCTGATCCTCTGCCGGCCGCACACCCCGGCACCGACACGCACCCTTCACGATCCGCGCGGGGCGGAGGATGCGTTGCGCTTCCCGCCCGCCGGCCTCTTGCCGCTGCCGGGGCGCCGAGTTGCCGGGCCTCTGATTATTCGCTAGTCTGGTCGCTATATTGAGAACAGATATTTTGGACGTGTCAGCATTATGAAAATTATTTCCGAACAGGCCTGCTTTGGCGGCATTCAGGGCTTTTACGAGCATCAGTCATCGGAGACCGGGACGCCCATGCGGTTCGCGGTCTTTCAGCCGCCTGCTGCGAAATCCGCGAAAGCGCCCGTTCTCTATTTTCTCGCCGGCCTTACCTGCACGGAGGACACGGCCACCATCAAAGCGGGCGCGCAGCGCGCCGCAAGCGCGCATGGGCTGATCCTCGTCATGCCCGATACCAGCCCGCGCGGCCTTGACCTGCCGGGCGAGCATGAGGATTGGGATTTCGGCAGCGGCGCGGGTTTCTACCTCGATGCGACAGCAGACCCGTGGGCGAAAAACTATCGCATGGAAAGCTATGTGAGGGGCGAACTTCGGAAACTGGTGGAAGCGAACTTCAATGCCGATCACGCGCGAACCGGCATTACCGGGCATTCCATGGGCGGGCACGGCGCGCTCACCCTCGCGCTTAAAAATCCGGAGATTTACAAATCCGTCTCCGCCTTCGCACCGATCTCATCACCGATGAACTGCCAGTGGGGCGAAAAGGCCTTCAGCGGCTATCTTGGGTCCGACAAAGCGACCTGGCGGCGCTATGACGCGGCGGAGCTTGTCAAAGACGGTGGCCGGGCGCGCGATATCCTGATCGATCAAGGAACAGCGGATCAGTTTTTAGATTCGCAGCTGAAGCCGGAGCTGTTCGAGGCCGCCTGCCGCGCGGCCGGACAGCCCCTCACCCTCCGCCTGCGGGACGGCTATGATCACAGCTATTACTTTATCCAGACCTTTATCGAGGATCATATCGCCTTTCACGCGGCGACCCTGAAAGGGCTCTAGACCTCCGCAAGGTGACGGCGCACTTCGGTGCGGAAGATTTCCGGCTTTTCGAGTGCGAGCTGATGGGCGGCGTTATCGACGACAACCAGGCGCGACCCCCGGATCCGGTCCCTGATCTGCTCGGCCGCACTCGGCGTCGTGCTTGCATCCTCGCTGCCGACGAGGATCAGGGTTTTCGCGTCGATCGCCGAAATCCGGTCTTTCAGATCAAGCCCCGCGATGGCGTGACAGCAGCCGACATAGCCATCCACCGACGTCTCAACGATCATCCGGCGAACGCGGGCGTCCAGTTCCGGCCGCTTGTCCAGCGAGCCCGCAACGAACCAGCGCGACATGCTGGTCTCAACCGTTGCCTGCAGCCCCTCCTCTTTCGCGAGGCGGATGCGCTCCGGCCAGAGCGCCTCGGAGCCTTCGGGGAGCGCGCACATCGAGCTTGAGATGATAAGGCTCAAGACGCGGTTAGGATAGCGAAGCGCAAATTCCTGCCCGATCATGCCGCCGATGGAGAGGCCGAGAATATGGCTCTTCGCGATGCCGTAATGATCGAGAATGGCGGCGAGATCGTCGGCGAGCAGCGCCATTGTGTAGGGCGGCGCGCTCGCCGCGCTTTTTCCGTGGCCGCGGAGGCTGTAGCGGAGGACCTGATAATCTTTCGAGAGGTCGGCGGCAAGCTCGTCCCACGCGCCGAGATCGCAGCAAAGCGAATGGCCAAGCGTGATGACGGGCGCGCCCTCCGGCCCTTCAAGCCGCGTATCAAAGCTGTTGCCGTTTGCGGTGATCATCATGTCCCCCTCCCCCGTTTCAGGTTATCGAGACGGCATTATGACTGAAGGATCACCTTGTTGACAAGCTTGGCGCCGCGGCTCGCCATAAAGTAAAAGCCGAGATAATGCGTCAGTTCCTGCGGATGCGCCGCCGTTGCGCCCTGGCCGATTTCCACCGCGACATCGCGCGGCAGGTCATAGGTCGCGCAGCCGCTTTCATAGATATGGATATCCTTCAGCGTCGGCATCATGTCGTGATTGCGCGCACTCAACGTGGTGAGGACGAAATCCATCACGCAGATATCGGTGCAGATGCCGACGACCAGCAGATCGGTGATGCTGTTCGCGTTCACCCAGTCAACGAACGCGTTGCTTCCATCCTTCTGGATCGCGCCAACGAAACCGTTGATGCAATCCTTTTTGACGAGCGTGGTATTGCGGTCCGTCTCCAGCCATTTCAGATCATCGACGAGTTCCTCCTCGCCGGTGCCGATCTCGCAATGCGGCGGATAGGGCGGCTCGGCCTTGCCCGACGTATGGGTGTCGAGAAACGCAAGGATCGGCCAGTTTTGCCCCGTGAAATGCCGCGCAATGCGATCGGTTTCACTGACCATCGTGGCAACCTGCGCATCGGGCGCCGGCGGCGCGAGCGCCCCTGCCCCGACGGTCACAAAACCGTTAACCTCATCGACAATCACAAAGCCGGTTTTCCGCCCTGCCGCCGCCGGATCGAATTCGGCGAAGGCAAGCGGCATTGCCAGACTGACTTCCCGGGTGAGGTCACTGATTTTCATACTGTCTCCTTATGTCCCGCACTGCGGCGCGGGCTCGATAATACCAAGCTTCTTGGCGACATTGAGGGCGCCATCTTCGGTTTTGGCGATATACATATTCATCGCGACATGATGATCGGCCGCGGTGATTGTCGCCGGGCCGGTCGGGATATCGAAGGTCATTCCTTCCATGGCGTCGATCATCGCTTCGCGGTCCACCTTGCCGACTTTCTCAAGGGCCGCTTTCAGCGCCATAACGGAATTATAGTGCGTCATGACATAGAAGGAAACCACCGCGTCCTGCCCGTTGGCCTTGTGCAGCCGGGCGACGAAGTCCTGCACGCTCGGCTCATCGGAGCTCGCAACGAACGGCACCCCGACATACATCCCCTCGCCCTTGCCGGGACCGAAAGCGCCGAGATAGGTCTCCGCAAAGCCGAGGAAGGCGATTTTCACCGTTTTCGTGAGGCCGAATTCCTCCGCCTGCTTGATAAAGGTGATGCCATCGGCGCCCGGTAGCGCGAACAACAGGATTTTGGCGCCGGAATCCGCGATTTTACGGATGACGGGCGCGAAATCCTTGACGCCGAAGGGGGTATATTCCTCGCCGAGCGTCGTGCCGCCGACCTCGCCGATGATCGCCTTGGCAGTCGCAAACATGTTGCGCGGCCAGATATAATCGGCACCGAACATATAATAGCTGTCGCCGACACCGATCTCCTTCAGATACGGGATCAGGGGCGCCGTGTCCTGGTTCGGCACGGTGTTGAAGGAGAAGAGGTAGCGGTTGCAGATACCGCCTTCATAGTTGGTGGCGTAGAAAAGCGGCGTCTTGCCCCGCTCCATCGTCGCCGCCATGGCATCGCGCGCCGAAGAGGTGATGGGGCCCGATATCGCCATCACTTCGTCCCGCTCGATCAGCTTGCGCGCCCGCTCGACGGAGGTTTTCGGATCCGTCTTGTTGTCTTCATAGAGAATTTCAACGGGATGACCGAGGAGGCCGCCCGCCGCGTTGATTTCCGCCGCCGCAAGATCGAGCCCCATCTTAGCCTGATTGCCGAACAGCTCCAGCCCGCCGGAGAAAGGCTGTACCGCGCCGATCCGGATGGTTTTGCCCGATGCGATGGCTGGCATGCTGAACGTAGACGCTGCTGCGGTCGCACCAATGGCACCCATAAACTGTCTTCTGGAAATGTTGATCATTGAGTCTTCCCCGGTTGATATCTCTTTTCGTAGCTGACGCGGCCGAACCTTAAGACCCCGACATTTGGAATGTGCATGGATATGCCATTTACTCTAGAAGAATCAATTCATTACCGTTATGCTCCGGCAAAATGGCCGAATTTTGATGAATCCAGCCGACCCTTTACGCAATATTCGACTGTATACATATTAAATTATTGTTCGTGTACAATCATCATTTGTTTGATCACATATGACTCTATTGAATCATCGAAAGGCCGCATGTCGTTTCTAGAGCTCAGATCGCTGGTGAAAAATTTCGGCGGCCTTCGTGCGGTGGACAATTTCTCTCTGTCCCTCGAAGAGGGCAGCGTGAACGCGCTGGTCGGGCCGAACGGATGCGGCAAATCCACCCTTTTCAACCTGATCACAGGTGCGCTTCGCCCCGATAGCGGCCATGTCTTTTTTAAAGGTGAGGACATCACGGGCCTCGCCCCGCATCTGATTGCGCGGCGCGGCATCGGCCGCAAGTTCCAGGTGCCGGCAATTTTCGATGAACTCACGGCGCGGGAAAATCTTGTCGTGGCGGCGCGCGGCGCGGTGCGGCAGACAGAGATTGCGGATATTGAGGCGCTTATCCGCCTGAGTGACGTCGCGGCGCGCGAGGCGGGCGAGCTTGCGCATGGCCAGAAGCAGTGGCTGGAGATCGGCATGCTGCTCGCGCAAGCGCCGTCGCTCATTCTGCTGGATGAGCCGACCGCCGGCATGACGGAGGCAGAGACACGGGCGACCGCCGAGCTGATCCTCACCATCAATCAGCAGCAGAAAGTCACCATTCTTGTCATCGAGCATGATATGGCCTTCATCCAGTATCTCGGCTGCCCCCTGCATGTCATGTCGAAGGGGCGGATCCTGAAATCCGGCAGCTTCGCCGACATCCGCCGCGATCCCGAAGTGCGGGCGCTCTATTTCGGCACGCATGAGGCTCTCAACCATGCTTGAGATAAAGGAGATCACGGCGGGCTACGGCGAAGCGCTGGTGCTGCGCGGCGTCTCCTGCCATGTGGCGCCGGGCGAGGTCATCGCGCTGATGGGGCGGAACGGCATGGGCAAGACAACGCTTCTCAAAACCGTCATGGGACTGCTGCCGGCACAGTCAGGTGACATTCACTTTGCCGGGCGGAGTATCGCGCGCCAGCCAACCCATCTCATCGCCCGCGCCGGGCTAGGCTATGTGCCGCAGGGGCGCGAGATTTTTGCAAATTTCACGGTCGAGGAAAATCTCCGCCTTAGCCTGCTTGGCCATAAAGATAGCGCCTCCCTCCTCCCCCTTCATCAGATTTACGACTGGTTTCCTATTCTTGAGGAGCGCAAAGATCAGCGCGCCGGCACCTTCTCGGGCGGCCAGCAGCAGATCCTCGCCATCGCGCGCGCGCTGATCGCGGGTCCGAAAATGCTGCTGCTTGATGAGCCGACGGAGGGTATCCAGCCGAGCATCGTGCATGAGATCGGTCTCAAGCTTGCCCGCATCGCCCATGAGACCGACCTCGCCATCCTGATTGTCGAGCAGAATATCGAGATGGTCCGAACGCTCGCCCGCCGCATCCTCTTTATGGAAAACGGCGCGATCGTCGATGGGTGCGAGACGGCCGCGCTCGATCAGGACGACAGCCTGCTCCATCGTTATCTTTCCGTGTAAGGACGACAGCTTATGGATTTTCTCCCCGTCCTCCTCGATATCACCTCCTATGTCCTGATCCTCGTGCTGGTCGCGCTCGGGCTGATGGTCATTTTCGGGATGATGGGCGTCATCAACATGGCGCATGGCGAGCTTTTCATGATCGGCGCCTATGTGACGGTCGCGGCCACCTCCTATGGCCTCCCCTTCCTCGTCGGCATCCTGCTCGCTCCGCTCGTTGTCGGGCTGCTCGGGCTACTGATCGAGGCGCTGCTGGTGCGCCATATCTACCTTCGCCCGCTCGATACGATCCTTGCGACATGGGGGCTTTCCATCGCGTTGAAGCAGCTTATCGTGCTGACTTTCGGACCGGAGTCCCACTCGGTTGCGTTACCGCTTGAGGGAGCGCTTACCCTTGGGGCCTTCAGCTATCCGCTCTATCGTCTGCTGCTGATGGGGATAGCGGTGCTGCTCATCAGTGGCACCTTCTGGCTCTTTCTCAGGACCGGTTTCGGGCTGATGGCGCGGGCCGTGATCGCGCGCCCCTCTACATCGGCAGTCCTCGGTATCGATACGCGACGGATGTACCGCTGGAGCTTTGTGATCGGCGCAGGCCTTGCAGGTCTCGCCGGCGCGCTCGTTGCCCCGCTTATCAGCGTCGATCCGCAGATGGGCCTTGGCTATCTGGTGCCGGGCTTTCTTTCCATTCTGGTCGGCGGTGCAGGACCCCTTGCCGGCGTCCTCGCGGGTGCGGCGGTGGTTGGCGGCGTCAATAACCTTCTCACCGTCTGGGTTTCGCCGGTCGCCGCAATGATCACCGTCTATGTCCTCGCCATTCTCATCATCCGCCTGAAGCCCGAAGGGCTGCTGGGAGAGCGCCGTGCGAAATAGCCTCACCGCCCTCATCGTCTTCGCCCTGCTCGCCCTCGCGCCCGCCTTCATCAGCACTTACTGGACCGGGCAGCTTACCGCCTATCTCGTCTATGGCCTTCTCGCCATCTCGCTCTCGCTCGTCTGGGGCTATGGCGGCATCCTCTGTTTCGGGCAGGCGATGTTTTTCGGCATCGGCGGCTATCTGATGGCGGTCATCACCAAGGGCATGATCCTGCCGGGACTCACCAGCAGCTATCTCGGCCTTGCCGCCGCCATGGCCGGGGCCGGCCTTTTCGCCCTCGCGCTCGGCTCATTCCTGTTCGCCGGGCGCGGGATCAGCGGCGCCTATCTCGCCATTATCACCCTTGCGATTGCGCTTGTGTTAGAACGGCTGATGACCAACTGGTATGCGCTTGGCGGCTACAACGGCCTTCTTAACGTGCCGCCGCTCGATCTCGGCCTTTTTGGGGCGCGCTTGGAGCTGGTGGACCGCATGCCGACCTTTTATGTCATTCTCGGCATTGTCGCCGCCGTCTATTTCGCCGTCGTCGCCCTGCTCAATACCCGCTACGGGCTGCTGATGACGGCGGTGCGGAGCCACCCGGACCGCCTCGCCTTTCTCGGTTACAGCAATCTCAAGCTCCGGCTCTCCGTCTTTGCGCTCGGCGCCATGATTGCAGGTCTTGCGGGCGCGCTCTTTGTCACGCTCGATGGTTTTGTCTCGCCGACGCTGATCGGCTTTACGCTCTCGACAGAGGTTCTGATCTGGGTTGCCATCGGCGGCAAGGAGATGCTGCTCGCCGCCTTTCTCGGCGCGCTGCTCACCCGCTGGACGGAAAGCTGGCTGGTCGAGATTTTCGGCGATTACTGGACGCTGCTGCTCGGCCTTGTCTTTATGATCAGCGTGGTACTATTGCCAAAGGGCCTGCTCGCGACGCCGCTCTACAAACTCGGCGGCCGCAAGCGGCTTTAACGGCGGGGGATTGAGATGAGCGACATCAAACTCGAGCCGGGCTGGCTGGCGCAGTTAAAGGCTGAATTCGAGCAGCCCTATATGCAGGAACTCGGCGCGTTTCTCCGCCGCGAGAAGGCGGCCGGAAAGATCATCTACCCGGCCGGCAGCAACATCTTCGCCGCCTTTGATGCGACGCCGTTCGAGGCGGTCAAACTCGTCATCATCGGGCAGGATCCCTATCACGGGCCGGGACAGGCGCACGGTCTCAGCTTCTCGGTACCGCCCGGCGTTGCAATCCCGCCCTCGCTTCGCAACATCTATCAGGAACTGAACCGCGATCTCGGCCTGTCTATCCCGGCGCACGGACATTTGCTTCCATGGGCGCGGCAGGGCGTTCTGCTGCTGAATGCCGTCCTCACCGTCGAGCAGGCGCGCGCCGGCGCCCATCAGGGCCGCGGCTGGGAGCGTTTCACCGACGCCGCAATCGCCGCACTGGAGAAAAAGCGGGAAAATATTGTCTTTCTTCTCTGGGGCTCGTATGCGCAGAAGAAGGGCGCCTTTATCGACAGGCGCCGGCATCTGGTGCTGCAAAGTCCGCATCCCTCGCCGCTTTCGGCTCATCGCGGCTTTATCGGCAACGGGCATTTTTCAAAGGCCAACGAGTATCTTGTCAACTGCGGCAAAACACCGATTGACTGGCGGGTGGGAGAGATTTCATGAGACAGAGTAGAGACGTGCTTGCGTCGCTGCCAAAAGTGATCGGCCACCGCGGCGCGGCGGGCCATGCGCCGGAGAATACGCTTGCCTCGCTCCGCGAAGCCGCGGCGCTCGGCGCAGCTTACGTCGAGATCGACGCAACGCTGACCCGCGACGGCGAAGTAGTCATCCTGCATGATCCCGAACTTGGCCGCACCACCAATGGACAAGGGCCGGTGCTGCTGCACAGCCTCGCGGAGCTTAAATCGCTGGATGCGGGGAGCTGGTTTTCGGAAAAATTTGAAGGCGAGCGCGTGCCGACACTCCGCGAGGTTGCGGCGCTTCTCAAGGACCTCGGCCTCGGCCTTAATCTCGAGATCAAGCCGACCATCGGCTGGCAGATCCCGACGGCGGAGAAAATCGCCGCGGAGTTGGTGGACTACTGGCCCGACGACGTGCCGCTGCTGATTTCATCCTTCGTGCCGGAAACATTGCAGGAAGTGCGAAAGTCCCTGCCCGATGTGCCGCTCGGCTATCTCACCGCCGCGATCCCGCCCGACTGGCAGGCGCGGATGGCGCAATATGACGCGGCGACGCTCAACTGCGCCTGGCCGTTTGTTACCAAAGAACTGGCGGCGGAGGTGCATGCGGCGGGCTATCGGCTGCTCGCCTACACCGTCAATGATCCCGCCGTAGCGACTCGGCTTTTCGCGGACGGCGTTGATGCCCTCTTCAGCGATTATCCCGACCGTCTCCTGGATCTCTTTAAAGACTGACGCCGTGATCGCCCTTCGCATTGCCACCGCCGCGGATTGCCCGGCCCTCACCGAGATTGCGCTTGCCGCCAAGGCGTTCTGGCAATATTCGGACGCGGAAATGCAGCGCTTTGCGCCCGCGCTTACTGTCACCGAAAGTCTGATTAACGACTGGGAGAGCGGCGTTCTTGAGGAGGCGGACGACATCGCCGGCTTTTATTTGCTGGATTGCCGGGCGGCGGAGGCGGAGCTGATGCTGCTCTATGTGGCGCCGCTCGCCATGGGCAAAGGATACGGCAGAGCGCTATTCAGAGCCGCCGCCGCAAGTGCCCGGCGGCAGAGATATGCGCATCTCGATATCGCCATCGATCCTCATGCAGAAGGTTTCTATCAGCGGATGGGCGCGCGGCAGGTGGGCTGGTGCCGCGCTCTCTGGAATTCGGCGGAAGAACTGCCGCGCTATCGCCTCAAACTCTGATCAGCCGGCGAGCCGAGCGAGCGCCGCCGCGTGGAGTTCCTTCGTTGCGGCGGCGATCAGAGTGCCGTCGGAATTGATATCGGGGCGCCGGCCGGACCAGTCGGTAATCACCCCGCCCGCCTCTTCAACCACCGGGATCAGCGCCATGTAATCATAGCTCTGCAGCCCGGCATCGACCGCGAGATCGGCAAAGCCTGCGGCGACAAGCGCGTAGATATAGCAATCTCCGCTATAGCGGCGGATGCGTGTCGCCTTGACGAGATCATCAAACTTCACCTGCTGCGCCGGCGTGAAATATTCAAGCGACGTCGTCATCAATGTCGCCTCGTCAAGCCGCGTGCGGTTGCTGGTCCGGCAGGGGGCGCCGTTGAAATAACACCCCTCCCCCTTGACGCCGATCCAGAATTCATTGAGTTCGGGCATGGAGATCGCGCCGATCTCCGCACTTCCCTCCCTGACATAGGCGAGCAGCGTCCCGTAAAGGGGAAAGCCGGAGACGAAACTCTTTGTGCCGTCGATGGGATCGATGACCCAGATATCCGCCCGCTCCTCGCCGTCAAACCCGTGCTCTTCGCCGAGAATGCCATGCGCCGGATAGCGCGCCGTTATCGCCGCGCGGATTTTCGCTTCGCATTCCCGGTCGGCGATGGTGACGGGGGAGCTGTCCGCCTTGGCGATCACTTCCAATGGCTGGCGGAAATGCGCCCGCGTGATGGTTGCGGCGAGCGCCGCAAGATCGCAGGTGAAGTTCGCCAGCTCGGCAAGTTCGCCCGCCACCGGGGCTGTCATAAATGCGGGTTTCGACATCACTCAACTGCCTGTTTTCAAGATAAGCCTTCATAGCAGCAGACGCGCGGGCGCGCCATCATTATCAGGCCGGCTCTGCTTGCTCTTGACGGCGCGGCGATTTGTGAAAATATACTCCCATCCCGGCCTGAGGCCGTCTTTGTGGAGCATCTCAAGCCATGACATTCCAGCCGCATCCGCCGAAAACCGATCTCGAGATCGCCCGCGTCGCCCGGATGAAACCGATCCGCGACGTGGCACGCGACAGCCTGCAAATTCCGGAGGAAGATCTTGAGCCCTTCGGTCACTACAAGGCGAAGCTGTCGCTGCCCTATATCCGGACGCTGGAAAACCGGCCCGACGGCAAGCTGATTTTGGTCACCGCCATCTCCCCCACGCCCGCCGGCGAAGGCAAGACAACCGCCGTCGTCGGGCTTGCCGACGGGATGAAGCGGATTGGCAGGAAGGCGCTCATCTGCCTGCGCGAGCCCTCCATTGGCCCCTGCTTCGGCCAGAAGGGCGGCGCGGCGGGCGGCGGGCATGCGCAAGTTGTGCCCATGGCCGATATCAATCTCCATTTCACCGGCGATTTTCACGCCATCACGGCGGCCAACAACCTGCTCGCGGCGATGCTGGACAATCACATCTACTGGGGCAATGCGCTCGAAATTGACAGTCGCCGCGTCACCTGGCGGCGCGTGATGGATATGAATGACCGCGCACTCCGGGAGATTGTGAACGGCCTTGGCGGGGTAACGAACGGTTTTCCGCGGCACGATCATTTCGATATCACAGTCGCCTCGGAAGTCATGGCGATCTTCTGCCTCGCCCGCGATCTCAATGACCTGAAGCGCCGCCTCGGCAATATCATCGTTGCCTATACGCGGGATAAAAAGCCGATCTTTGCCCGCGACCTCAAAACCCATGGCGCGATGACGGTGCTGCTGAAGGAGGCCTTCCAGCCCAATCTTGTGCAGACGCTTGAAAATAACCCGGCGTTCATTCACGGCGGCCCGTTCGCCAATATCGCTCATGGCTGCAATTCTGTGCTGGCGACGAAAACAGCGCTGAAACTCGCCGACTATGTGATTACGGAAGCGGGCTTCGGGGCCGATCTCGGGGCCGAGAAATTCTTCAACATCAAATGCCGGAAGGCCGGGCTGAAACCCGATCTCGCCATCCTCGTCGCGACGGTGCGGGCGCTCAAGATGCATGGCGGCGTCGAGAAGGCCGAGCTTGGCCACGAGAATGTCGAGGCGGTGCTAAGGGGCGGCGCCAATCTCGACCGCCATGTCGACAATCTGAAGAAATTCGGCCTTCCCGTTCTCGTCGCCATCAACCGCTTTACGAGCGATACGGAGGCCGAGCTTGATGCCGTCCGTGACCTCTGTGCAAGCCTTGGCGTCGAGGCGGTCGAAGCAGACCACTGGGCCGAGGGCGGGCGCGGCGCGGAACGTCTTGCGGAGGCTGCAATCGCTCTCCTCGAAGCGCACCCCGCGAGTTTTCGCCTGCTTTACGCCGATGAGCTCCCTATAGTCGAGAAAATCCGTACCGTTGCGCGGGAAATCTACGGTGCGGCGGATATCGCGATCAGCGACAAGCTGCGCGCGGAGATTGAGGAGATGGAGGCGGCGGGATACGGGCGTTACCCGGTCTGTATCGCCAAGACGCAATATAGCTTTAGCACCGACCCTGCCCGTCGCGGCGCACCGAGCGGGCACACCCTAACGGTACGCGAGCTCCGGCTTGCCAATGGCGCGGAGTTCATTGTCGTTATCTGCGGCGATATCATGACCATGCCGGGCCTGCCGCGCCATCCGGCCGCGAATGAGATCGATATTGACGAGAGCGGCGAGATTGTCGGACTGTTCTGAGAAACACGGACGGGCAAACGAAAACAGGCGAGAAGTTCCCTCCCCGCCTGCTGCGCTTACCTCCGATTACGTCAGATCTTGATGCCAAGACCCGCTGCCGCCTTGGTCAGCATGTTCGTCGTCTGATCATTGCCGCTCGTATATTCGCTCTGCGTCGCGGGATCGGATATTTCATCCCACATCGCAGCGATTATCTCAGGCGTCCGGTCCGCTTCCGGCAGCCATTTCCCGCCGGTCTCATAGACGATGCTGCGGGCATAGGTGCCAGCGCCCGCCGTGATAATTGTCCGGTTGGGGCTGTTTTCAGAGACGATATATAGAAGCGCCGGGGTGACCGCTTCAGGCGTCAGCAGCTCCAGCAGATTCTCCGGCATAAGCCCTTCCGTCATGCGCGTCGCGGCGCAGGGTGAGAGGGCGTTGACCCGGATACCGTATTTCGCGCCTTCAAGGACGAGCGTGTTCATCAGCCCGATCAGGCCCATTTTCGCTGCGCCGTAGTTGGCCTGGCCGAAGTTGCCATAAAGCCCGCTTGAGGAGGTCGTCATGGCGATGCGGCCGTAATTCTGCTCGCGCATCTGCGCCCAGACGGCCTTCGAGCAATTCACCGAGCCCATCAGATGGACATCGAGCACGAAGGAAAAATCCTTCATCTCGACATTGGCGAAGGATTTGTCGCGCAGCACGCCCGCGTTGTTCACAAGGATATCGACGCGGCCCCATTTGGCGACCGCCTCATCGACCATCGCCGTCACCTGCTCCATATCGGTGACATTGGCGCCGTTGGCGATGGCTTCACCACCCGCAGCCTCGATTTCGGCGACGACGGCCTTTGCCGCATCGGAGGAGCCGCCCTTGCCATCGACGGAGCCGCCGAGGTCGTTGACTACGACTTTCGCCCCCCGCGCGGCAAGCCCGAGCGCATGGCACCGTCCGAGCCCGTTGCCGGCGCCCGTGACGATGGCCACTCTTCCATCAAATCGAATACTCATTTCATCTCCTTGAATTATCAGTTGCGGCTCAGGCGTCGGTATAGCTCATGCCGAGCCATTCGGCGATCAGCGCAGGCTTCGCCTCGCCCTTGATCTCAATCGTTACTTCGGTCTTGGTCAGGAACTGGCCGGGGCGCTTTTCCTCAACGCTCAGGATCTTGACCTTGCCGCGAATTTCGCTGTCGACCTTGACCGGCTGCAAAAAGCGCACTTTGTCGAGGCCGTAGTTGATGCCCATCTTCACGCCTTCGATCTTGGGCTGGATGTCCGCGATCAGCGGGACGAGCAGCGAGAGGGTCAGAAAGCCGTGGGCGATGGTCGAGCCGAACGGCGTTTCCTTGGCGGCGCGCTCGGGATCGACGTGAATGAACTGGTAATCGTCCGTCGCCTCGGCGAATTTGTTGATCCGCTGCTGATCGATCTTGATCCATTCGCTCGGCCCAAACTCGCGGCCGGCGGCGTTCAGATATTCTTCCCTCGGCAATCTCAAAGCATCACTCATTATTATATCCTCCTTTTATGTTCTGCGGATTTCTAGCGTGTTTTGACCGCCCGCGATAGCCCCTATTGCACGCCCTGCGATGTCACTAGGGCCCCGGCGGCAGGCCGTAACCTTTGGCAAACTGCGCCCGCACCTCCTCCATTTCGGCATCGCTCAGCAATATCGGCGGCGCGCCGGTCTGCAGGATGCGCGCGTAGGTATCGCAGAGCGTCTCGATCTCGACCGCGAGCGCGAGCGCCCGGCGAAGGCTCACCTCCCCGACCAGCAGGCCGTGATTGGCAAGCAGGCAGGCCTTGCGATCCCGCATGGCGTCAAGGGCGTTATCGGAGAGCGCCTGCGTGCCATAGGTCGCATACTCGGCGCAGCGGATCGTATTGCCGCCCGCCATCGCGATCATATAATGAAAGGGTGGCAGCTCAAGGCGCTGGCAGGCAAGCGTCATCACCGCGACGCCGTGGGTGTGGAGAATGGCGTTGAAATCGGGCCGCGCCGCCAGCAGATCATGATGAAAGCGCCATTCGCTGGAGGGCTTCTGATGCCCCGAAACTGTCCCGTCGAAGCGCATCTCGACGATATCGGAGGGGGTCAGATCCTCATAGGCGAGGCCGGACGGCGTAATCAGATACCCGCCGTCGATACGAACACTCGCGTTGCCCGAACTGCCGTGATTGATGCCAAGCGCGTTCATCCGCCGCACCGTCCGGATCAGTTCCTCGCGCTCTTCCAGATGCGGTATCACTCCCCCGGCCGATCTCATGACGCGAGATCGAGCCCGGCGAGCGTCTCGGCGATATCGACCGAAAATTCTTCGAGCAGCCGCGAGAGGCCATTAGCGTAGGAGTTGAGATCGCCGGGAACGCCCGGCGTCTCATAGGTTTTCACGAAGCGCGCAATAACCTCGTTCGCATAGAGCGCGCGCACATGCCAGCGCAGCGCCAGCTTCGCCCGCCCGTCCGCAAGCTGGGTCACGTCTATCACGCTGATGGCGACTTGAACCGCGTCCTGGTCGGGCCGGAAATCGGCGGGATAGGGATAGACCCGCGCCGCGCCGAGCAGCGCGCCGACATTGCTCGCAAGCACGCGGCGCATCGCCTCCGAGAGCGGCTCGGCCCAGTGATCGAGATCATGCACCTCGATCGCCGAGCCTTCATCGAAAGTGACAATCTGCGAGCGATCGGCATAGCCCGGGACCTGCACTGGCCCGATGGCGACGGAGACGCTTTCGCCAATGCGGACATCGGGCGCGCTTGCGAGGCTGGCCGCAGGCTTCAGGATGTAAAATTGCGTCGGCGCCGATCCCGGCAGCCCCGTGCAGCCGCCGAGCAGGAACAGTGCAAGGAGGAGCGTTAGCAGCTTTGAACACCGAAGGCGGCTTAAGAATATCGCCATGACCTATCTCTTTCCACTGATCAGCGCATTGGGGTTGCGTTCAAGAAAATCCGCAAGACTGCGCACCGCGCGGCTCGCCGCCGACAATTCCTGCATCATCGTCATGAGATCATATTTGAACGGCGAGCCATCGGCAATCAGGCCGTCAACGGAGGTGAACATTGATTCCGCCGCCTGCAAGGTTGTCTCGATGCGTTTGACGGCGGCCTCCGTATTTGCAAGTGTCCCGTCGAGGCCGGGAAGCGTGTGCTTCTCAAAATTTTCCGCGATGTGCCGGATCGAGACGGCGAGCTCGCGAAACTCCCGGATCGTCGTCTGCAGCTCGCCCGAGCCGACCAGCTTGTCCAGACCCTGCATGGTGCTGCCGAGATTCTTGCCGATCTCTTCTATCGGCAGCGCCTCAAACTTGGCGACCAGCCGGCTGACAGAGGATGCGATGGCATCGAGATCGCCCGGCACCGTCGGAATTTCCGGCCAGTTACCGTCCTGGGAGACGAACACCGCCTCTGTCTCCGGCATCAGGTCGAGGTCGATGATCAGCTGTCCGGTCAGGAAATTGGCATTCTTCAGTTTTGCCCTGAGACCCCTCTGGATGAAATTATCGATCATATTGCGCCGCGCTTCCTGCGCTTCTACGGCGGAGCGGTTATTGTTCCCCGTGTCGATGATCCGCAGGCGCTGCGGCTCGATCTCGATCAGCACAGGGATATAATATTTCATCCTGCTTTCGTCGATCTCAAGACCGATCTCGCGCACGCTGCCAACCTTGATGCCCTTGAATTCCACATTGGCGCCGACGGAAAGACCGCTCACGGAGCCATCGAAATAGAGGATGTAGATAATTTTCTCGGTATAGCGCGCATCATCGCGGGCCGCGCGGTTGTCATAGAGCCGGAAGCGATGCCCGGACGGCGCAATGGCCGTGTCGCTCGCGAGCGAGGAGGTGGAAAACTCGATGCCGCCGACGACCAGGCTCTGCAGCGACGTTGCGCCGATCTCAAATCCCGCCGTCGAGACCGAGAGGTTGACGCCGCCGGCATTCCAGAACTGCGTTCCCTCGCGCACCAGCTCATCATACGGGCTTTCAACGAAGGCATAGACATCGACGAGCTGCTTGTTGTCCGCAAGACGGTAGCCGAGCACGCTGCCGACATTGATCCCCTTGTAGAGAACCGGTGTCCCGCGATTGATATTGCTGAGCTTTCCGGTGGAAAGAATATATTCCGTGCCCTTTTGCGTCGATGTGACCACGGGGGGAATTTTGAGCCCGGTAAAGGTGCTCTGCGGCTCACCGCCATCGCCCGGGTCAACCTCGACATAGGCCCCCGACAGTAATGTCTCGAGGCCGGTAATGCCCTGAAAGCCGATGGACGGCGAGACGATCCAGAAACGGGCGGTTTCGGTCATATATTTCTCGGCCGCCCGCTTGACCATGATCTTGAGGGCGACTTCATTGCTGTCATCCAGAAATTCAATATCTTTCAGGACGCCGATTTCGACATTCTTGTATTTGAGCTGGGTCTTTCCCGGCACCATCCCTTGCGCATCCTCAAAAACAAGAGTGATCTCGGCGCCGCGCTCGGAGAGGGCCTGAAAAATCAGGTAGATGGCAACCGCGAGGGCGATTGCCGGGACGATCCAGATGCTCATCAGGCTGACATATCCGCGCCGCACCCGCGCTTCCGGCACGCCCTGCTGCTTATCGTCCGTCATCACTCACCCCTTCCACATCCCAGATCAGTCGCGGATCAAAGGTCATCGCCGCAAACATGGTAATAATCACCACCGCGGCAAAAGCGATTGCCCCCGGCCCGGCGGTTACCGTCGCCAGCGCCTGCAACTTCACCAGCGCGATCAGGATTGAGATCATGAAGATATCGATCATCGACCAGCGACCGATAAATTCCGTGAACCGGTAAAGCAATGTGCGCGCCCGCGGCCGGGCCCGCCATTTCAATTGCACAGAAAGCACCAGAAAAAGTAAAGCGAGAATTTTGAAAACAGGCACGAAGACGCTGGCGACAAAGACGATTGCCGCAACCACCCACTGCCCGCTTGCCGCAAGATCGATCACCCCGCCGATGATCGTGCTGGTGGTCTCCCTGCCGAAGGAAATCACACTCAGGATCGGATAGACGTTGGCCGGCACATAGAGAATGATTGCGGCGATCAGCAGCCCCCAGGTGCGACTCATGCTGTCGGGCTTGCGGCTGTGCAGAACGGCGCCGCAGCGTGGGCAGAGATGGCCATGCTGCGCCTGATAGCGGTTGGATACCAGCAGGCCGCAAGTGGTGCAGGCGACCGCGTCAATGGAGCGCGCCGTCGGGCTCATGCCGCGAGTTCCTCAAGCCGGGCCCAGAGCGCGCGCACGTCGAGCGTCAGATAGGCCATCACGGTCGCGATCACCATCAGCACAATGGCGAAAAGCGAGAAGCCGACGCCGACATCCGCAAAATCCTGCAGTTTCACGAAGGCGACGAGAATGCCGAGGATGAAGATCTCCGACATCGCCCAGGGTTTCAGCATCGCAAACAGCCGGATCTGGAATTTGGGAAACAGCGGCGCGCGGCCAAGCCGGAGCGGCAGCAGCAGCGTTACGAGAACCAGCAGGACAGCCAGCGGCGTGGCGACGCTGAAAATGAAAACGATAAGGCCGAGCTCCCAGTAGCAGGCCTGCCAGAATGCGATGGCGCCGTCGATCAGCCGGTTGGATTCCGTCTGCCCGTCCATTTCGAAGGTCAGCAGCGGAAACATGTTGCCGAGAACGAAAAAGCTCACGCCCGTCAGTGAAAAGGCGAGCGCGCGCTCCAGACTGTTGTGATGGCGGACGAACAGCAGCGCGCCGCAGCGGGTGCAGTGGCCCTGCTCCCCTTCGCGGATCTCCGGCGCCGAATGCAGCAGATCGCATTCGGGACAGGCGAGATAGTCCTCGCGATAATTGAAATTACACTCAATCGCCATACAACACTTTCAACAGACCGCCTGACCTAGAGGATAAACGGAGCCTTGCCCGCATTCAATTGATTTGAACGCGAAAATATGGCGAGCGTTGGGCTTCCCCCGCCGCCGGATTTTCGCGGGGCGCGAACGCCGCCCTGTCGCCCTATTGCGGCACTTTATCCGAATTTTTATGATAAAACGACTATACCACATATTTTATATGTTAAAATGGGCTGTTTCTTCTTGTAGCAGGGCGGATATTATGCAATCCCTTGCTCCACGACGGCGCGTGCCTCGAAGCATTACAATGGAATCCGAGAAATGAGTCTGACGCGATTAACCCATCTCCAGCAGCTTGAGGCGGAAAGCATCCATATCTTCCGCGAAGTGGTGGCGGAGTTCGAAAAACCGGTGATGCTGTATTCCATCGGCAAGGATTCTGCCGTGCTGCTGCATCTGGCGCGCAAGGCCTTTTACCCTTCGCCCGTGCCCTTCCCACTTCTCCATGTGGACACCACCTGGAAGTTCCGCGACATGATCACCTTCCGCGATACGGTGACGAAGGAATATGGGCTCGACCTGCTTGTCCATATCAATCCCGACGGCGTGGCGCGCGGCATTGGCCCCTTTACCCACGGCTCGGCGCTGCATACCGACGTGATGAAGACGGAGGCGCTGAAGCAGGCGCTCGATCACTATAAATTCGACGCGGCCTTCGGCGGCGCCAGGCGCGATGAGGAGGCAAGCCGCGCGAAAGAGCGGGTCTTCTCGTTCCGCAACGAAAATCACCGCTGGGATCCGAAGAATCAGCGCCCCGAGCTCTGGAATCTCTATAACGGCCGCGTCCGCAAGGGCGAGAGCATCCGCGTCTTCCCCCTCTCCAACTGGACCGAGCTAGATATCTGGCAGTATATCTACATGGAGAATATCCCCATCGTGCCGCTCTATTATGCAGCCGAGCGCCCGGTCGTGCAGCGTGACGGAATGCTGATCATGGTCGATGACGAGCGGATGCCGCTCCTGCCAGGTGAAGAGCCGATGATGAAGTCCATCCGCTTTCGCACCCTTGGCTGCTACCCGCTGACGGGCGCGATTGAATCGCGCGCCGCCACCTTGCCCGAAATCATCCAGGAAATGCTGGTCGCCCGCACCTCCGAGCGGCAGGGCCGCCTGATCGACAAGGACCAGGCCGGATCGATGGAGAAGAAGAAGCAGGAGGGGTATTTCTGATGAACGAGTTGTCCGCACAGGCCGCAAACGAGATCGACGCCTATCTCAAGGCGCAGGAGCAGAAGAACCTGCTGCGCTTCATCACCTGCGGCAGCGTCGATGATGGCAAGAGCACCTTCATCGGCCGGCTCCTCTGGGATTCGAAACTGCTTTTCGAGGACCAGCTTGCGACGCTGACCGCCGAGAGCAAGCGCATCGGCACGCAGAATGGCGATATTGACTACGCCCTCCTCCTCGACGGGCTGCAGGCGGAGCGCGAGCAGGGTATCACCATCGACGTCGCCTATCGCTTCTTCGCCACCGACAAGCGGAAATTCATCGTCGCCGATACGCCGGGGCATGAACAGTATACCCGCAACATGGTGACCGGCGCCTCCACCGCCGATCTCGCCGTTATCCTGATCGATGCGCGAAAAGGCGTACTCATCCAGACCATGCGGCACAGCTATCTCGTCTCGCTGCTCGGGATCCGCAAAGTAATTGTCGCGGTCAACAAGATGGACCTTGTCGGCTATGACAGGGACGTCTTTGACACCATCCGGAGCGAGTATCTCGCCTTTGCCGAAAAGCTCGACTTCGAGGCGGTGACCGTGATCCCTATTTCGGCGCTGAAGGGCGACAATATGATCTCAGCAAGCCCCGCCATGCCCTGGTATGACGGCCCGGCGGTGCTTGAATATCTGGAGACGGTGGAGATCGGCCGCGACCGCCTCGCCGGTCCGTTCCGCTTCCCCGTGCAGTGGGTCAACCGGCCCAATCTCGATTTCCGCGGCTTCTCCGGCACCATCGCAAGCGGCGTGATCCGCCCGGGCGATCCGATCGTCGAGCCCGAATCCGGGCAGATGAGCCGGGTAAAGCGCATCGTCACTATGGACGGCGACCTCAATGAGGCCATCGCTGGCCAGGCCGTGACCCTCACTCTCACCGATGAGATCGACATCAGCCGCGGCGATATTCTCTGCGCGCTGCAGGATCGTCCCGCCTCGGCCGATCAGTTCGAAGCAAAAATCGTCTGGATGGACGCCGATCCGATGCTGCCGGGGCGCACCTATCTTTTCAAACTCGGGACCGGCACGACGCTCGGCCGCATCAGCAGCCTGAAGCACAAGGTCAACGTCAACACCATGGAGCAGACCGCCTCGAAAACGTTGCAGCTCAATGAAATCGGCGTCTGCAACGTGGCGATGGACAAGGCGATGACCTTCGATCCCTATATGAAGATTCGCGAGACCGGCGCCTTTATCCTGATCGACCGCTTTACAAATGCGACCGTCGGCGCCGGGATGATCGATTTCGCGCTCCGCCGCGCCGATAACATCCACTGGCAGTCTGTGGATATTCATAAAGCGGCCCGCGCCGAGCTGAAGCGGCAGAAGGCGTCCGTCCTCTGGTTCACGGGGCTCTCGGGCTCCGGCAAGTCGACGATTGCCAACCTCGTCGAGAAGAAGCTGCATTCGCTCGGCAAGCATACCTATCTGCTCGACGGGGATAACGTCCGCCACGGCCTCAACAAGGATCTTGGCTTCACCGATGCGGACCGGGTCGAGAATATCCGCCGCGTCGGTGAAACGGCGCGGCTAATGGTCGATGCCGGGCTGATCACCCTCGTCTCCTTCATCTCGCCCTTCAAGAGCGAGCGGCAGATGGCGCGCGCGCTCGTGGAGGAGGATGAGTTTCTCGAGATTTTTGTCGACACCCCGCTCGAAATCTGCGAGGCGCGCGACATCAAGGGGCTCTATAAAAAGGCGCGGGCCGGCGAGATCAAGAATTTCACCGGCATCTCGTCCGACTATGAGCGGCCGGAAAATGCCGAGATTGTCATCGACGGCGCCCGCACGAGCAGCGAGGATGCCGCCGACCAGATCATTTCCGTGCTGGAGCAGCGGGGCTTCATCTAGGCCCCTGCCCGCGGCGCGGCGCTATTTCAGCAGCGAGAGGAGATAATTGCCATAGCCGCTTTTGCGAAGCGGTTCGGCGAGCGCGACAAGCTCATCGGCGGTGATGAATTTCTTCTGAAACGCAATCTCTTCCGGGCAGGCTATTTTAAGCCCTTGTCGTTTCTCGATCGTCTGCACGAATTGCGAGGCTTCCAAAAGATTGTCATGCGTGCCGGTATCGAGCCAGGCGCTGCCACGGCCGAGCAGTTCCATGCTGAGCTGGCCCCGCTCAAGATAAAGCCTGTTAAGATCGGTAATCTCAAGCTCGCCGCGCGCGCTCGGTTTCAAGCTTTTCGCAAAGTCCACAACCTGATTGTCATAGAAATAGAGCCCCGTAATGGCGAAGTTGGATTTCGGATGCTTCGGCTTTTCCTCCACGCCGATCACCTTGCCCGTCGCATCGAACTCGGCAACGCCGTAAGCCGTCGGATCCGAGACGTGATAGCCGAAAATAGTCGCGCCGACCTCGCGTTCGCGGGCGCTCTTCAGAAGTTCGCTGAAGCGGCTCGCGTAGAAAATATTATCGCCGAGAATCAGCGCCGAGTGATCGCTGCCGATATGCGTCTCGCCAATGATGAAGGCCTGTGCGAGCCCGTCGGGCGACGGCTGCACCGCATATGTCAGATTGAGGCCCCAGCGCGCGCCGTCCCCCAGCACGCGGCGGAACACCGCCTGCTCTTCCGGCGTCGTGATGATGAGAATATCGCGGATATCGGCAAGCATCAGCGTCGTCAGGGGGTAGTAGATCATCGGCTTGTCATAGACCGGCATCAACTGTTTGCTGACGCCGATGGTCAGTGGGTGCAGCCGACTGCCCGTTCCGCCCGCGAGAATGATACCCTTATGCGCCATGTACCTGCCTCTGTCATAATTGAAATGAATGTTTCCACTATACCATAGCCTTACCGGGACAGCGTTTAAATTCTCTTAAAGCCCGGACGGCAAAGCGCTCGGGCTCGACAGTGAAAAGACGCGAAGGCTTTACCTTTGACCGTCCCGGGTGCTAAGGAAATAGGGGGACTATCGACGCCGCCGGGCGGCGGGCGAATGCCGGGAAACAAGGGAAAAAACATGACAGCGGATAAATGGGAATTCTGGATCGATCGCGGCGGCACCTTCACCGATGTTGTCGCAAGAAGGCCGGACGGCACGCTCGTCACCCACAAGCTGCTGAGCGAAAATCCCGAGCAATATGACGACGCGGCATTGCAGGGCATTCGTGATCTCATGGGGATCGGGAAAGGCGCGCCCATCCCGGCCGAAAAAATCGAGGCGGTCAAGATGGGTACGACCGTCGCCACCAACGCGCTGCTGGAGCGAAAGGGCGAGCCCCTCCTCCTCGTCACGACGAAAGGTTTCCGCGACGCTCTCCGCATCGGCTACCAGACCCGGCCGAAACTTTTCGCGCTCAAGATCGAACTGCCGGAGATGCTCTACAAAAGCGTCATCGAGATAGACGAGCGCATGGGACCGCGCGGCGAGATCCTCACCGAACTCGATGAAGCGGATGCCCGGGCAAAACTTCAGGCGGCGTATGATGCCGGCCTTCGCGCCTGCGCCGTCGTCTTCATGCATGGCTATCGCTTTCCGGATCATGAAAAGCGCGTCGCGGATATCGCCCGCGAGATCGGCTTCACGCAAATCTCGACGAGCCATGAGACAAGCCCGCTGATGAAACTCGTGAGCCGCGGCGATACCACCGTGGTCGATGCCTATCTCTCCCCCATTCTCCGCCGCTATGTGGATCGCATCGCCGCGGAGCTCGGAGAGACGCGTCTCATGTTCATGCAGTCGAACGGCGGACTTACGGACGCGCATTTCTTTCAAGGAAAAGACGCCATCCTCTCCGGCCCCGCGGGCGGCGTGGTCGGGATGGTGGAGACGAGCGCGCTTGCGGGGTTTGGCAAGGTGATCGGCTTCGACATGGGCGGCACCTCAACCGATGTTTCGCATTTCGCGGGCGACTATGAGCGCACGTTCGAGACCGAAGTTGCCGGCGTGCGCATGCGCGCCCCCATGATGCTGATCCACACCGTCGCGGCGGGTGGCGGCTCGATCCTGCATTTCGACGGCGCGCGCTACCGTGTCGGGCCGGACAGCGCCGGGGCCGATCCCGGCCCTGCCTGCTATCGCAAGGGCGGGCCGCTCACGGTCACCGACTGCAACGTCATGCTCGGCAAGCTCTCACCCGATCATTTTCCGCCCGTCTTCGGCCCGAATGCCGACCAGCCGCTCGATGCCGAGATCGTGCGCGAGAAGTTCCGCGCCCTTGCCGACGAGATCAAGGCTGCGACCGGCGATGACCGAAGCCCTGAGGAAGTGGCGCGCGGCTTTCTTTTCATCGCCGTCGAGAATATGGCCAATGCCATCAAGAAAATCTCGACCCAGCGGGGCTATGATGTGTCGGAATATGTGCTGACCTCCTTCGGCGGCGCGGGCGGCCAGCATGCCTGCATGGTCGCTGACAGCCTCGGCATGTCGAAAATCCTGCTGCACCCCTTTGCGGGCGTTCTCTCCGCCTTCGGCATGGGCCTTGCCGACCTTCGCGTAATGAAGGAACAGGCGATGGAAATTCCCTATGATGACAAGGCGATAGAGAAGATATCAAAACTTCTGGATGAACTGGAAGAGGCCGGCAAAGCGGAGATGCGCGCGCAAGGAATGCCGGACAGCCGCATTTCCACCATCCGCCGCCTGCATCTCAAATATCAGGGCTCGGATACCGCGATGATCGTCGAGAACGGGCCGCGCGATGCGGTCGTCACCGCGTTCGAGGCCGCGCACCGGCAGCGCTTCGGCTTTGTCACGCCCGAAAAGACGCTGATCCTGGAGGCTGCGGCGGTGGAAGTCATCGGCGCCGCCGACCGGCGGGCCGAGCGGTTGCACCCCGAGAGCGATCCGGACCTGACGCCCCTCGCCACCCGCCCTGTTTATATGGACGGGGAATGGCGTGACTGCCCCTTTTATGATCGCGAGCGGATGCCGCGGGGCGCGAAAATCGACGGCCCCGCCGTCATCGTCGAGGCGACGGGAACGACGGTGGTCGAGCCCGGCTGGCAGGCGGAAAAAACGGCGCGCGATGATCTCGAGATCACGCGGGTTCTGCCGCGCCCGAAGAGCCTCGCCATTGGCACCGACGTCGATCCGGTGATGCTGGAGATTTTCAACAATCTCTTCATGAATGTCGCCGAGCAGATGGGAACGGTTCTGGAAAAGACCGCCTATTCCGTCAATATCAAGGAGCGTCTCGATTTCTCCTGCGCGGTCTTTGACCTCAATGGCGACCTCATTGCCAATGCGCCGCATATGCCGGTGCATCTTGGCTCCATGTCGGAGAGTATCAAGGCGGTGATCGCGAAGCATGGCGCCACCATGAAGGCGGGCGACGTATTCGTCCTCAACGCGCCCTATAACGGCGGGACGCATCTGCCGGACGTCACCGTCATCACGCCGGTATTCGACCTTGCGGGCAAGGATGTGCTCTTCTACGTGGCGAGCCGCGGCCATCACGCCGATATCGGCGGTATCACCCCGGGCTCCATGCCACCACACAGCCGCACCGTCGCGGAGGAAGGCGTCATCCTCGACAATATCCTGCTCGTCGACGGCGGCCGCCTGCGCGAGAAGGAGATTATTGAGATCCTGAAGTCCGGTCCCTATCCGTCCCGCAACACCGATCAGAATATGGCGGACCTCAAGGCCCAGATCGCGGCTTGCGAGAAAGGCATTCAGGAGCTCCGCCGCATGGTCGATCACTTCGGCCTCGATGTCGTCCACGCCTATATGGGCCATGTGCAGGACAATGCGGAAGAACAGGTCCGCCGCGTCCTCGACGTGCTAAAAAGCGGTTCCTTCACCTATCTGATGGACGATGGCTTCAAGATTTCGGTCAATATCACCATCGACAAGGCGGCGCGCAGCGCCCGCATTGACTTCACGGGATCAAGCGGCCTGCACCCGACCAACTACAACGCGCCCCGCGCCGTCACCACGGCGGCGGTGCTCTATGTCTTCCGCTGCCTCGTCGCGGGCGATATTCCGCTGAATGCCGGCTGCCTGAAGCCGCTCGAGATTATTGTTCCGGAAAAATCCATGCTGTCGCCGGAATATCCGGCGGCGGTGGTCGCGGGCAATGTGGAGACCTCGCAATGCATCACCGACTGCCTCTTTGGCGCGCTTGAGGTGATGGCGGCGGCGCAAGGGACGATGAACAACTTCACCTTCGGCAATGCCCGCTATCAGTATTACGAGACGATCTGCGGCGGCTCCGGCGCGGGGCCCGATTTCGACGGCACCGATGCGGTCCACACCCATATGACCAACGCCCGCCTCACCGACCCGGAAGTGCTGGAATGGCGCTTCCCGGTGATACTGGAAAACTTCGAAATCCGGCATGGATCGGGCGGCAGGGGCCGGCACCCGGGCGGCGCGGGCACGCTCCGGCGCATCCGCTTTCTTGAAGCGATGACCGCCTCGCTCCTCTCCAGCCACCGCAAGGTTCCGCCCTTCGGTCTCAAGGGCGGCGGCGACGGCGAGGTTGGACGGCAGTGGGTCGAGCGGAGCGATGGAAAGATCATCCCGCTCGACGGGCGCGACAGCACCGAGATGGGCCCGGGCGATGTCTTTGTCATCCAGACGCCGACGGGCGGAGGTTACGGAAAGCAATAACCCCTGCCCGTCAAGCGGTTGGAGGAATCAGCTCACCCGGCGCGCGCGGTCGTAGGAGAGATTGGACGCGAGCAGTCGCTCCGCCGCCTCGACCGTGATGGCCTTTCGCGCTGCATAATCCGCGACCTGATCCATTCCCACATTGCCGACGCCGAAATAGCGCGCCTCCGCATGCGAGAAATAGAAGCCCGAGACGGAAGATGCCGGCATCATGGCGAAGCCTTCGGTCAGCGTGATCCCGGCGTTCTTTTGCACATCGAGCAGCCTGAAGAGATTCTCCTTCTCCGAATGCTCCGGGCAGGCCGGATAGCCGGGCGCCGGACGGATGCCGCGATATTCCTCGCGGATCAGCTCCTCATTCGAGAGCGTCTCCTCGGGCGCATAGCCCCAGAGATCGCGGCGCACCTTCTCATGCATATATTCGGCCGTCGCCTCCGCCAGGCGATCGGCGAGCGCCTTCAGCAGGATATCGCTGTAGTCATCATGTGTTAGTTTGAATTCCTGAAGTTTCTTCTCAATTTCAAGACCCGCCGTGACCGCAAATCCGCCAAGATAATCCTTAACGCCAAGCTCTGCCGGCGCAATGAAATCGGCGAGGCAGAAATTGGCCCGCCCGTTAGTCCGCTTCATCTGCTGGCGGAGGAAGTGAAAGCGCGTCAGCTCCGCCGTCCGGTTATCGTCGGTGTAAAGGATCACGTCATCACCGTCGCGCGCCGCCGGGAAGAAGCCGACAACCGCCCGCACGCCGAGCCACTTCTCGGCGATCAGCCGATCCAGCATGCCCCTTGCGTCGTTATAAAGCTCGGTTGCGGTTTCGCCGACTACCGGATCACTCAGGATCTTCGGGAAATGCCCGGCCAGCTCCCACGTCCGGAAGAAGGGTGACCAGTCGACATAATCAACAAGGGCGGCAAGATCGACGGGTATTTCGCGCACGCCCGTATAGCTCGGCACCGGCGGCACATAGCCCTGCCAGTCGATGGGCGCCCCGTTGGCGCGCGCCTCCGCAAGCGTGCAGAGCGTGTCTTTGCGGGATTTCTTCAAATAATTCTCCCGCACCACCTCATACTCCTCCTTGATGGAGGCGATGAACTCGCCGTTATTCTCCCGGCTCGTCAGCTTTGTCGCGATGCCGACCGCGCGCGAGGCGTCCGTCACATAGATGGTCGTTCCCTCATACTGCGGCGCGATCTT